>FWPV01000618.1_pt1 | contig 81424 bp, 71 predicted proteins | sample 2228371 | NCBI WGS metagenome assembly FWPV01 (sample SAMEA103939776, study PRJEB20133) | metagenome
CCTTGGGGTACCGCCACGAAGGCCGCCGTGACTGCGTGTTCAGCATACCGGCGAAAGAGGATGGCATATTCCTGCAGAGGCGGACGGGCCGCATTGCTCAGAAAGCGAACCGGCCCACATGTGTGACTTCTGGTTCTATCTCGGGTTCGAGGGCTTTCTTCTGCGGATCTTGCTGTTTTTGGATTGGTTTGTCGGATGGGGATCGAGGTTGCGCTGTTCGACTGCAACTTTGCGTGTCGATGTGCCACGCTTCCTGATGCCGGAGAACAGCATGTTATCCTCGGCCTGTTTCCGTGCGAACGAGTGGACCGCTCGCCTGCCTCTCTTGCCGGGGTTGTTTGTTCCAACTGCGGGAAACTTCCCGGCGCTTTTCTGCCTGGAGGTCGAGGCGCGCAATTGAGTGGTCGGCTCCAGCCCTGGAATAGTTTGAACCGACAGGTTATGTCCCGTGTATCGTTCGATCCGATCCAGGTAGGGAAAGTCGCTGTGCAGGGCGAAGGAAATGGCGATTCCCGATTGTCCGGCGCGGCCGGTTCGGCCGATGCGGTGGACATAGTCCTCGGCAAAACGCGGCAGGTCAAAGTTGATGACATGGCTGATTCCGGCAACGTCGAGCCCGCGGGCGGCCACATCGGTGGCCACCAGCAGCCGTATCTTGCCGTTTCGCATGCGCAGGACGGTCCGGTTTCGAGCGTTCTGAGTCATGTCTCCGTGCAGTGCCGCCGCCGGGTAGCCATGCTGGGTGAGAGAGTGTGCCAGACTGTCGGCGCCGCTCTTAGTGGCGGAAAAGATGATCGCTTTGGTCATACTGCTGTCGGCACACAGTTTCTTCAGCAGACGGTTCTTGTGCTGGATGCTGTCTGCCAGGTGCAAGCGCTGTTCAATCGCGGCATGGGTGATCTTTTCCGGTGCGACCTGGATTCTTTCGGGATCTTCCAGGAGGTTTTGTGCCAGCCGGGTGGTGGCTTGGCCTACGGTGGCAGCAAACAGCATGGTCTGACATGGATTTGCAACGGCCGCAGAGATGCGCCTGACGTCGTCGATAAAACCCATGTCGAGCATGCGGTCGGCTTCATCCAGGACGAACATCTCCAGATGTGACAGGTCGATGCGACCATGGTCCATGTGGTCGAGCAGTCTACCGGGTGTGGCGATGACGATATCCGGGGATTTGGATAGAGCTATGATCTGTTCGCGGAACGGCATGCCTCCGAAGATGGTGATGCACGCCAGCCGCAGGTACTTGCCGTAGGTGCGCACAGCCTGAGCAATCTGTTCGGCCAGTTCGCGGGTGGGGGCGAGCACCAGGGCACGCACGTGTTTATTGCGGCCGTGTGCACTCGAAGACAGCCGTTGCAGCATCGGCAGCACAAAGGCTGCTGTCTTGCCGGTGCCCGTCTGTGCGGAAGCCAGCAGGTTGCGACCTGCCAGGGCCCGCGGAATGGTCTCGGCTTGAATTGGAGTGGGTTGCTGGTAGCCGCATTGATGGATGGCCTTTAAAATGGGTGAAACGAGTTGCAGACTTTCAAAATTCATAAGAAGTCAATCCTTTGTAGGTCTTGATTCAAACCACTTGCGGCCGGTGCGAAGAGCAGCTGAGAGCCATCCACCAAAGGACGCGCCGCAACCGTTCATCCTTCACGGAAGACCGTAAGCGATCCGTTCAAAAAGAGAAATCGTGTTACCGGTTACACGCTAAGGGCTGCAGGATAGAACCGCGCAGCAACAGAGCCGGCGGCTGCAGCACAGCATAGAGCGACTTTCCTGAAACATCGTCGCCAACCTGATGTGCTGCCTTGCATGAATATTTCGGGAAGGCAAAAGGCTAGTGATCGATAGAGCTCAATGGCTGGTGCATCGATTGGTAACCGTGATGTGCAAAACCATTTCCAGCAAGGTCTCAGAAGCAATCGAGGCTAATCATACCCTGTAATTCTCAATTGACAAGCTGTTTTTTGCCGTGCGGGCGCTGCGCTGTTATTCCTTGTTCGTGATTCACGCTGCAAATGACAATCGACCTTCCGGTGCTCAGGTCTATTCTGTTCCACCCGTTGCGGTCTCTCTCCTTAATGCGTAGGCGGTGAGCTTGGATATGCCGTTGAGATTGAGCTTGCGCATGAGATTGGTGCGGTGGGTGGAGACTGTCTTCACTGCTATCGAGAGTATACCGGATATTTGCTTGGTCGTATGGCCTCTGGCGATCAACTCGAGAACCTGCCGTTCACGTGTTGTGAGCGTCGCTGCCGGTGGACATCGGGTGTTGATGTCGCCGTCCAGAAACCCGGCATCGTAGTCACATGCAAGGAAGGGACTGATATACTTTTTCTCTTCAAAAACCTTTCTAATGGCTGCGATCAGCACCTGCTTGGAGTCATCTTTCAAAAGATAGGCATCGGCTCCTGCACGAAAGGCCGCCATCACGTACTGTTCGTCCTTATAAGCGGTCAACACCATGATTTTTAATTTTTGCCGCCTGGACCTGAGTGCCCCTATGGCATCAACTCCATTCAACTGAGGCATCAACAAATCGATAATGATAAGATCCGGCTCGCACTCTTCGACTACCCGAATAGCCTCGACTCCGTCCCTGGCTTCACCGACCACTTCACAATCCGGCAGAGAGGCAACGATCTTTGTCAATCCCTGTCGCAAAATATTGTGGTCTTCCGCCAATACAACCCGTCTTTTCATGACCTGCACACTTCCCCTGGACGGGAAACCATCTCCCCCATTCAGTGATTTCATGGCCCCACCCTTGTCATGCCGGCAACACCTGGACCAAAATCAGACCAAAATGATACTTTGACCCACCATCAACTTCCCTTTTAAGCTAAGATCGACCTCATGCCCCAGCAATACTGCCGCGCGTTGAAGGGCGCCTGGGATGGGACAGGGTGTCTGATCGGCGCGGCCTCCAATTGACCCGTTACCCCTGACTTTCTATAATGCCAAATCGACGGATCACGACTGCATGTTTGAAAACCTGCGGGGGGGGAAGGCGGGAACTATGTCTGAGAAAAGGGAGCGGAGAGGGACTGTTGACCTTGCATCGACCTCAAGGGATTCAGACCGTTTGGGCAATGAGCCGGAAAGCCCCCCGGAGGGGCCTCTGCTTCAAACCGGGCTGCTTCCGAGAGCCGCAAGCGGGACCAAAGTGCGGCAGGATGCCTTCGAACGGCTCTATGATCTGGCCCCCGTGGGGTATCTTGCGCTTGACCCAAAGGGAATCATTTACCAGGCAAACCGTCTTGCCTCTGAACTGCTGGGTCGTCCGAAACACCAGTTGATTCACCTGGCATTCTCGCAGTTCATTTGCGATGAGGATCGAGCTCGATACCTTGAGACCCTGGATAGCGTCTGCACAACAGGGTGTCCGCCACGGCATGGCGGTGAACTGAGACTCGAGCCCAGGGAGGGAAAATACTTTTACGTTCACTTCCAGGTTGCCTCCCTGCAGTATTCCCGCGCCCCCGCCGGCTGGCTTGTCGTGTTCACCGACATCGACGAGCGCCGGAGGGAGCGGGCATTGTTGCAGGAAAACCTCATTTTGAATGGAATCAACCGCATTCTCCAGGAGGCCCTGGTGTGCCAGACATCCGAGGAGCTGGGAGGCTTGTGCCTGGAAGTGGCGGAAAAGACAACCGGGAGCAGATGCGGGTTCATCGGCGAGATCAATAACGAAGGCATCCTGGACACTCTAGCAATCAGCCGTGGCGGGCAGATCGCCTGCCGCTTGGATTCAGCCGGCGGCCACCGCTGGCTCGGCGCCGGCCCCGAGGTTCACGGCCTGTGCAGCCGTGTGTTGCTGAACGGCAAAGGGTTTTTCAGCAATTCCCCTGCATCGCACCCCGACAGTATTGGCGTACCGGATGGACACCCGCCGTTGCAGGCTTTTCTGGGAGTACCGCTGCTCGATGGAGACGTGGTCATGGGGCTGGTGGCTCTCGCCAACCGCGAGGGCGGCTACACCGACAACGACCGGCAGACATTGGAAGCCATCACACCTGCAATGGTTCAGGCCTTTAAATATAAACGGGCCGAGGACGCGCTGCGGCACAGTGAACAACGTTACCGGGCGCTGATTGATGCCAGTTCCCAGGCGATCTTTCGCATGAGTCCCGACTTTAAAGAGATGCGCGAGCTCCATGGAGGCAGTTTCATTGCCGACACGAAACAGCCGAACCGTGATTGGATGTCAGATTATATCCATCCGGACGATGCGAGCTCCCTTCAGGAAGTCATTGACAGCGCGGTGCGGAGCGGCAATGTGGTTGAATTGGAGCACCGCGTCAGGCGCGCCGACGGGACCCTGGGGTGGGTTTTTTCGCGGGCGGTTCCCATGAGGAATGCTGCAGGTGAGATTGAAGAATGGTTTGGAGCCGCCAGCGACGTCACGCAGCGCAAATTGGCTGAACAGGCGGTGAAGAAAAGCAGAGACGAGCTCGAACTGCGGGTTCGGCAGCGCACCGCCGAGTTGCAGGAATCGAATCAGGCCTTGCGCAGGGAGATTGCCCAAAGAGAGAGGATGGAGAAGGATCTGCGGGAGGCCGAGGAGCGTTTTCGAGAAGTCCTGGAAACCTCTTTGCACGTCTCATACCGGAGAGATCTGAAAACCGACCGCTATGATTATATAAGTCCTCGAATACTGGAGTTATGCGGTTATGAGCCCGATGAGATCCATGCGATGTCGACCGAAGAGATCCTCGCATTGATCCATGCCGACGATCGACAACGGGTGGAACAAATGCTGGCTGAGGCCACACAGCTGGGCAAAGAGCGGACCAAACTGGAATACCGTTTCAAGCACAAGGATGGCTCCTACCGGTGGCTCAGTCATTTGCTGGCGGTGGTAAAGGATGAGGAGGGCAATCCGGTTTACCAGGTTGGGAGTATCCTCGACAGCACGGAACAAAAGACTGCTGAAAAGGCTCTTCAGATTTCGGAGAGGCGGTTGCGCCTGCTGTCGGCAAAGCTTCTTGTAAGTCAGGAAGAAGAAAGAAAACGAATTTCGCTGGAAGTGCACGACAGCATCAGTTCTTCCCTGAGTGCCATCAAGATTGGTTTGGAAAATCTGCTGGAGCAGGTCGGCGGTAATCGGGAGGATTCGCGAGTGATCGAAAGTCTCCTTCTGCTCACTCGACAAACGATGGAGGAAGCAAGAAGAATCATGTCTGCGCTGCGCCCCTCGATCCTGGATGATCTCGGTCTGATTCCCGCCATCGACTCCTTTTGCAGGTCTTTTCAGAGGCTCCACAAAGACATCCTCATCGAGCAGAGGATTGATATCCAGGAAGGCGATCTTCCCGAAAACCTCAAGATCATCATTTATCGCATCATGCAGGAGGCTTTGCACAATGTTGCAAAACATTCCCGGGCGGACTTCGTGGCGCTCTCCCTCGGCAGAAGAAGTGCAGCTTTTGAGCTGACAATCGAGGACAACGGCGGGGGATTTGATTTGGATGCGGTGCTCGCCAGAGAGGATGCTGAGAGGGGGCTGGGACTCACCAGCATGCGCGAGCGGGCGGAATTCTCAGGCGGGACATGCACGATTGAATCCTCTCCGGGGCACGGGACAATCATACGGGCTTCCTGGCCCGTTTAGACGTCCTGCAGGCGCGGGAGCCTGCCCGAGAATGTTTCATTGGCGCTTTTCCGTCCATGCGGCGAACATCGAAACCCGGTAACCATCCGCATTTATGAATTCCTGCCGGCGGTGCGGCAGTGCGCCGGTCTGGCATCAGCCCGGTCTTCCGGCACAGCTTTTCAGGAGCGGCGGTGTGCACGCAGACTTGCCTGCGTTGTTGGGCCGCGGTCACACTCCGGAGCCGGATCCTGTATCATGCTGAACAGCTCTCCATTGACGCCCTCAGCGAGTTGCCTCAAGAAGCGCTCCGCTTCCCGGGTCGTCCTGTTCTTCTGGTAGACAAAGACCCTATCCAGCCAGAAATTCAGATCTTCAATGAACAGTGCAACATCTTTTTTGATGCGCTTTCTACCGAAGTAATCGATCCTTCCTCCGCGCATAAATTTGGGCAGCTGAGGCATCCTCTCTCCTTCTCATGGCGTTTTGGAAGTTACGGATGATTCATACAAAAAATATGACCGGCAGAGGTAAGCCAAGGGTACAACACGGAAGCGTTGCAGGCAAAATGAGCAGGCGGTAATTAGAACACTTTCCGAGTGAACTGAACGGAGCAGGAGGCTTTTTTTGACTTTTTTCACAGGATTTGAACCGGATTTGAAAACGGCCCCTGACCGCAAATGGCTGCTCGGGCATTTGGGCATGCCTGCAAAATGCCTTGTATCACCGTCGGCATTATCGCTATACTCGAAGGAGATTGTGAAAAATTTTCGATGGTCAGCGAGCGATCCTTGGGAGTCAAACTACAGGTGGGTTTTATAGGTTGTGAAACGGATCGAAAGGTTATACTCTTCAAGGCAAGCTTGGGAAAATTGAGATACCGAGGAATGCTATGGAAGAAAAGCCATTGATACTGGTTGCAGACGATAACGAAGATACCCGGCTGCTGGTCTCTATGATCCTGAACAAAATGGGGTTTCATTGCGAAACCGCTGAAAGTGGTCGAGCCGCGCTAAATAAGCTCGAAGCGGGCCTCACCCCGGACTTGATTCTCTCCGATGTCATGATGCCCGAAATGGACGGTTACACCTTTTTCCAAAACGTACAAACCAGGCCCGAATGGCGTCGCATTCCTTTTATCTTCTTCACCATGAAGGATTCCATCGATGATATCCAAAAAGGGAGGGAATTGGGAGTAGACGATTATCTCACCAAGCCGATCATGCCCGATGCCCTCATTGCGGCGGTTCGCGGCAAATTAAGGCGCTTCAAGCAGCTTTCCGAAGGTCGGGAATAGAGAGGGCGTCGGCGCCTTTCTGCCCGTCTCGAGGTCGCGGTCAAGAGCATGCGAGTCAGATACAGGTCAGGTTTTTTGACCGGTTTGAGTGAGGGGGATATTCGATTGGCAGCAAGCCGGGCCAGCCATTTTGATCGCAACGATCAAGTCTATGCCGAACAGGCAAAGCAACTCCAGTCAGTCGAGCATCTGGGATTCATCGCCACGCTGATCAATGCCTCCATCCTGGTGCTGGTGCAATGGAGAGTCACGCCACAACCAATATTGTTTGCGTGGTTCAGCCTGATGATCCTGGTCACCGCGGGAAGATATCTGCTGCTGAGGAACTATCAAAAAGAGCTGCTGCGGCGGGGACAGATCGACCGGTGGGTACGTCTGTTCACCGCGGGCGCTGCCGGTTCCGGAGCGGTCTGGGGACTGGCGGGGATCTTTCTGTTGCCCGAGGCATCGACCCTCCACCAGATCTTCGTGCCGTTCGTACTGGGGGGCATGGTGGCCGGGGCAGCGGTCGTCTATGCTGCCATCAGGACGGTTTTTTTTGCCTACGCCCTGCCTGCGCTGATGCCCTTGATCTGCCATTTTTCCCTGCTGGGAGACCCTGTCCATTGGGCCATGGCCGCCATGCTGCTGTTGTTTCTGGTGCTGATGAGCCTGAATGTCGTGCGCTTGCACCGTGTGGTGGTGAATGCATTGACACTCAGGTTCGAGAATAAGAACCTCGTCGCTCACCTGGCTCAGAGAAAGGAATTGGCCGAGCTGCTCAACGAGCGCTTGAAACTGGAGATTGCCGAGCGAAAAAATGCCGAAGAAAAGGTGAAGAAACATCAGCAGCACCTGGAGAGGACTGTTCGGGAAAAGACCGCGGAGTTGGTCCAATCTAATGAGCAACTTTCCAGGGAGATCCATGAGCGGCGGCAAATGGAAGCCGATTTGCGGGCCGGCGAGGAGAAGTACAGGAATCTTTTCGAATACTCAAATGATTGCATCTTTCTTCATGATTTGCAGGGAAAAATCATCGACGTCAACAACAAGGTCCTGGAACAATTCGGCGTGCACAAGTCCGATGCGCACAACCTGACCATCCAGGATTTTCTCTCTCCCGATGCCGTCGATCCAATGCAAAAAGCCATCGACACTCTGGTCCAAAAGGGGTTCGTCAATTTTGAAAATCAATTCAGGAAGAAGTCCGGCGAATTCTTTCCGGCGGAAGTCTCTTCCAGTTTGTTCACGGTTGGAGACAGACGGGTGATCCAAAACATCGTTCGCGACGTTACCGAACGAAAACACATGGAAAAAGAGCTGCAAAAGACCAAAGAACACCTTGAAAATGTCATCGATAACGCCGTGGAAGCCATAGGCATAGTGAACCTTGAAGGCAAGTTCGTGTTATGGAATAAGCGCGCCGAGGAGATCTTCGGATACCTCCATGAGGAGGTTAAAAACCAGCACTATTCATTCATGTATGCAGACCAGCAGGCCATGAACCAGCTGCTCGACACTCTGAGAAAGGAATCGGTGGTCAGGCAGGTGGAGATGCTCATGAGACGCAAGGACGGGCAGGCGGTGCCCATGGAATTGTCCATGAATCTGTTGCGTGACGGCGACGGCAACAAGGTGGGTAGTCTTTGCCTGGCCAAGGATCTGAGAGAAAAGAAGCTCATGGAGCAGAAGCTGCTGCATGCAGCGAAGATGGAGGCGGTGGGCACACTTGCAGGCGGCATTGCACATGATTTCAACAACCTGCTGCAAGCGGTTCAGGGTTACGCGGAGCTGCTGTTGCTGGGCAGGGAGCCATCTGACAACGATTACCAGGAGCTGAGAGAAATTAAGCATGCTGCGCAGCGTGGCGCGCAACTGAGCAGACAACTGCTGACCTTCAGCCGTAAAATGGAGAGTCAACTGCGGCCCGTTGCTCTCAATCGGCAAATAGAGGAAACACAAAATTTGCTGCGGCGGACCATCCCCAAAATGATTTCCATTGACCTGCAACTGCAGGAGGAGCTTGATCTGGTTAACGCCGACCCGGTTCAGATGGAACAGATTCTCATCAATTTCGGCTTGAATGCCAAGGATGCGATGGTTGAGGGAGGACGAATCAACATTGCTACAAGAAATGTTAACCTGGATACCGAGTTCTGCCGAAAACGCCCCGAAGTGAAGCCGGGAGCCTATGTTTTGCTGAGCGTTTCAGACACCGGGGCAGGCATGGACCAGGACACCCTGCAGCACATCTTCGATCCCTTCTTCAGCACCAAAGAGGTGGGTAAAGGCACCGGGCTTGGGCTTTCCCTCGTCTATGGTATAGTCAAAAACCATGGGGGGTACATCGAATGCACCAGTGAACCGGGAAGGGGCACGCGGTTTGACGTCTACCTGCCGTCGCTGCCGACCTCCGCCGAGCCGGCTGAAAGCCGCGCAGTGAGTTCACCGCCCCGAGGGAAGGAAACAATTCTGGTGGTGGATGACGAAAAACCTGTACGCAACATGCTCATGCGAATGCTAACCCAATTCGGCTATGCGGTGATCACCGCCCCCGATGGGGAAAGGGCTCTCGATACCTATCGGGCGGAAATGGAACGGATTGATCTGATCATTCTGGATGTCATCATGCCCGGTATGGGAGGCAGGCAATGTCTTAAACGGCTCTTGGAAATTAATCCAGGTGCCGTCATAATCATGGCGAGCGGCTATACCGATACGGGTCCGATAAGGACCCTCATCGAGGAAGGGGCCAAGGGTTTCATCGGCAAGCCGTACCAAGTTAAAGAGCTGTTGCAGGCAATTCGTGCGGTTCTCGATGCAGGTGATGATCCCGGGAGTCTAGTTGCGACGACCGCCACTAGCTCGCGCCTACGGCAGGAAAACTGACGCAGCACAGGGAGCGCCCGGTTTGGTTCCCGGACGGGTCACCCCCCACAAAGCGTCTTACCGGCTCTCCCCTGGCACGGCTCCACACCATCAAGTGGCCGAATTCCGTAGAAGGTTGGGTTGAGCCACGCGGTACGCGTGGCTCAACCCAACATGGTCTGGGCGCTCTCACGTAGTCGTTGGGTTTCGCTGCGCTCAACCCAACCTGCACTCTCTACACTCTGCGGCTTTCAGTCCGCCGCCCCCAATCCGCCCTGGGCCGGCTGCAACGGCAGTGGGGAGAGGAAATAATCCCTGTGCGCTTCCCCCGCCGTCAATTTAATCACTTGACTCCGGTGTTTTTTCATTGGAATAATGAAGTGTTAGGCACTAACGCCGGAAGGGGCTTAATCCATGGTCGATCGCAACGATGAGACTTTGCAGGTATACATCGAGGAATCTCTCGAACACCTTCAAGATATCGAGCAAGACCTCCTGCAAATCGAAAGCGACGGAGCAGCCGTCAATGAAGGATTGGTCAACAAGGTTTTCAGGGCAGTGCACTCCATCAAGGGCGGAGCCTCTTTCATAGGGCTCGTCAACATCAGGGAGCTTTCCCATGGCATGGAAAATGTTCTGGGTCTGGTTCGAGCTCGCCGGCTTGTTCCCAATGCGGAAATCGTAACTCTGCTGCTGACCGCCGCCGATGTGTTGAAAAGGCTCATTGACAACTTCGAGCAGGGCGAGCAGCAGGATGTTGCCCATCTCGTTGAGGGATTGAGTGAAGTCGCCTCGCAAAACCACATGCCGGTGCAGGATGCCGACATCGGCAGTGGGGATGGACAGGGCATTCGATTGGCCACCTCGGGCGGCAGCCTTGTGTTCGACCTGACGGCCGAGCAGGCCGCCGCAGCAAAAGAGCACGGAAGGAACCTGTACCTGGTTCGATTCAGCCGGGCGGCCTGCGATACCTCCGAGGTCGCGGCATGCGGGCCGTGGGCTGAACGGCTGGGTTTTTATGGCGACATCCTTGCGAGCAGTGACGATCATGAGCAGCGGGGCGCACAGCAGGGTTCCAATGACCATCGCGACATTATATTCAGCTGCGTTCTTCAACCTGAGGATATTGTTTTGCTGTTTGAGGGGGGAAGCGAGGACGTTTATCTGATTGACGACGATTACCGGTGCATTGAACTCAAACAGAAATGTGATCAGCCCGAGGCCCCGCCGTCCGATCGGGAAGCATCGTTGCGCCGGCGATTGGGAGAAGGACGGGATCCAGAGACACCGCCACCGGAAGACGTTCGGCCTGCTGCAATGTCCGACACCATTTTGCCGTGTGATGATTCCCGCCGCAGTTCCGCCGATCGTGCACCATATGTGCCCCAGGCGGGCTCGCCATCCAGCGTGCGCGTCAAAGTGCAACTTCTGGAATCCCTGATGAACCTTGCCAGTGAATTGGTTCTCGGCCGCAATCAGCTGTTGCAGGCCATTGCGACCAGGAATGCCAGAAAGATTGAGCTGGTTGGTCAAAGACTGGACATGGTGACCTCCGAATTGCAGGAGGCAATCATGCTCACGCGCATGCAGCCCGTTGGCCGGCTGTTCAACAGATTTCATCGTATGGCAAGAGATATCGCGCGAGACTTGGGCAAGGAAGTTCAATTGAAAATATCCGGCGAGGATGTCGAGTTGGACCGCAAGCTTTTAGAGGCGATCAACGATCCCATCACCCACCTGGTGCGCAACGCCATTGATCACGGCATTGAGCCGGCTGCGGTGCGCAAACGGCTTGGCAAGGGTGAAATCGGGAGCATCCAATTGCGTGCCTTTCACCAGGCGGGGCAGGTTATCATCGAAGTGTCCGATGACGGGGGAGGCATCGATACGGAAAGCTTGGCCTCCACTGCCGTGGCCAAGGGTTTTGTTGCGGACGACCAGGTCAAGCGCATGAGTCTGCGGGAAAAGATGAACCTGGTGTTCCTCCCCGGTCTTTCTTCGGCCAGCGACGTTTCGGAAATTTCCGGGCGTGGCGTGGGCATGGACGTGGTCAGAAACAACATTGACAATCTGGGCGGAGTGATCGATCTGGATTCGCTGCCGGGCAAAGGAACGCGGATACGGATCAAGCTGCCTCTCACTCTGGCCATCATTCCCTGCCAGATTGTGCGCGTGGAGGCGGAAAAATATGCCATCCCGCAGATCAACATCGAGGAACTGCTCCGGATACCCGCCGCCCAGGTCAAACGCCGAGTGGAAATTGTGGGGCAGGCACCCGTCCTGAGGTTGAGAGGGGAGCTGCTTCCCTTGGTGAGATTGTCAGACACACTGAACATTGAAAGGACCTATATAGATCCGAAGACCATGGAGAGAAAGCCGGATCAGCGGGACAACATCGCTGATCGGCGTTCCAGGAAGTGGGACGAGAGCGGTCGGGAAATTTCTGCCGAGGCTGAAGAGAGCCCCCCTGTGCAGGGACAGGATGCCAGGAGCGGCGCCGATAGACGCTATCACGCATCGAGTTCTCTGAGCATCGTTGTGGTGGATGCGGGGGTGACCAAATATGGTCTCATCGTGGACAGCTTTTTGGATTCGGCGGAAATAGTCGTTAAACCACTCGGCTATCACCTGAGAGATTGCCAGGCGTATGCCGGTGCCACCATCATGGGTGACGGTCGCGTGGCGTTCATACTGGATGTGGGCAATCTGGCGGGACTTGCCAACCTTGCTCAGCTGGCGGCTGTGGACAATGCGGCGGAACGTTCCAAGGAGAGTGCCGGAAGTGATGCCGCACGGCAGAACTTCCTGCTCACGTTTCGCAACGCGGAGGACGAACCGATGGCGGTTCCGCTGGATCAGGTGGTTCGAATTCAGCGCATCCCATTCTCTTCCCTGGAAACGGCAGGCGGCATGCGGGTCATGCCGTATGGCGGAAGAAGCCTGCCCGTTCTCGCGGTGCACGAAGTGGCCACGGTGCAACCGCTGGCGGAAAAGGAAACCATGGTGGCCATCATCTTTTGCGTGGAAGGCCATGAAGTGGGCCTGTTGGCCAATGGACCTCTGGATTCCGTGCAAACGGCGGTTGACATTGATACCCGCACGCTTGCGCAGCCCGGCATCAGCGGGTCCCTCATACTCGACGGCAGAACCACGCTGCTGGTAGACATCTTGGAGTTGACGCGACACCGCTATCCGAACTGGCTCGACAAGATCACCGCCGATGCAGCCATCAGGAAGCGGCGATCGACCATCCTGGTGGTCGAAGATTCCAGTTTCTTTCGCACCCACATTACGGAATTGCTGGAAGAGGAAGGATACTCGACGCTCGCAGCCGAGGACGGAGAGGTGGGTTGGGCACTGTTGCAGCAGTCCATGGAGGAGGTGGCGCTGGTGGTGACCGATCTGGAAATGCCTAAACTGGACGGGTTTGATCTCACCAGAAGAATCAGGAATCATGATCGGCTCTCCGGTCTCCCGGTGATTGCCCTCACCACTCTTGCCGATGACCAGGACATCGAACGGGGCAGGGCGCTGGGCGTGGACGACTATCAGATAAAACTGGACAAAGAAAAATTCATCGAAAGTGTCAGAAATCTTTTAAACAAAGGCAACTGATACAGGGTCGCTGGTTTTGGCTTGTGACGGTATTCGGTTTATGAGGAGGGGGGGCGGCAATGTTGAGTTTTGGAAATCTCAGTATGCGGACAAAGTTCATGCTGGCATTTTTGGCGGTGGGCATTATTCCTTTCCTGACCGTTGGCCTGATTTCCCGCAGCAAGTCGCTGGGCGCGCTCGAGAATCAAGCCTACCAGGAGCTCATTGCGGTAAGAGAACTGAAGAAGAAACAAATGGAAGATTATTTCCAGAATTCCTTCCTGGACATGGAAGTATTCAGCCGGAGCAAAGACGTATCAAGCCTTTATGACGTACTTTTCGACTATCATCTGGTGACGGATGTGGATCCGGACGGACCCTTCGACGTCAAATCCAGCCAGTACCAATCAATTCATGACGACTACGGGGAAAACATCATTCATTTCTGGAAGGATACCGGATACGAAGACGTGTATCTGATATGTTCCAGCCATGGACACGTCATGTTCTCATGCGCCGGCGGAGCCGACCAGGGCACGAACCTCAGGGCAGGTCCCTACAAGGAGACCAACCTGGCCAGGCTCTGGGAGAAAGTGGTCACGACCAAACAGCCGGCCGTTGTGGATTTTGCTCCATATCCCGCAAAAAACAACGAACCGTCGGCTTTTGCCGGCTATCCCATCACTGCGGAGAACGGGTCGTTGCGGGGCGTGATCGTCTTTCAGCTTTCTCTCGACCACATCAACAGTATCATGAAGCAGCGAGCCGGTATGGGGAAGACCGGAGAAACCTACTTGATCGGGCCTGACAAGTTGATGCGCTCCGATTCATATATTAAGCCGAAACAATTTTCAGTGAAGGCCTCCTTCGCCAATCCGGAAGCCGGCAAAGTGGATACCGAAGCCGCCCGGCAAGCGCTGGCCGGCAATACGGGCGAAGAAATCCTGGTTGACTACGCCGGCAATCGAGTTCTTTCCGCGTTTGCTCCGCTCGGAATCGGCGACCTGAACTGGGCCATCGTGGCTGAAATTAATCAGGACGAGGCGTTTGCATCCCTTGATTCTCTCGAATGGGTCATGAGCGTTATTGCGGTTGTGGGGAGTTTGCTCATCCTGGTTGTGGCGTTCCTTTTCGCACACTCTATCAGCAAACCCATTGATGAAAGTGTTGAATTCACGAAGCGCATGTCCCAGGGAGATTTTAGCGATACCCTGCATGTCCAGAGAAAGGACGAGTTGGGAGTGCTGGGAGGTGCGTTGAATGAAATGGTCGGTAAATTGGGCCAAATGCTCGGAGAGATCAGTGACACCGTGGAGACTCTGGACGATTCGTCGGAGAAGCTTTCTGCCATTGCCCAGGAGGTGTCAACCTACGCCGGTCAGAGCTCCGACAAGTCCAATACTGTGGCGGTCGCCGCCGAGGAAATGAGCACCAACATGACTTCCGTGTCGGCCGCTGCCGAGCAGACTTCCATCAACTTGGGCATGGTGGCGAGTGCCGCCGAGGAAATGACGGCCACCATAAACGAGATTGCCAAGAATAGCGAAAAAGCGCGCAATATTGCCGGACGCGCGGTGGAAAAGGCGCAAACTGCCTCGGTCACCGTCGATGAGCTGGGCAAAGCGGCACGGGAAATCGGTAAAGTGACGGAAACCATAACGGACATTTCCGACCAGACCAACCTCCTGGCCCTCAATGCCACCATCGAGGCGGCCAGGGCAGGGGAGGCCGGCAAGGGGTTTGCCGTAGTGGCAAACGAAATCAAAGAGCTTGCGCGCCAGACCGCCGAAGCCACCGACGAGATCAGATACCGCATTGAGGGGATTCAGGAGGTTACCACGGACACCGTTGCCAAAATAGAGCGCATATCAGCGGTTATCAATGAAGTGAACGATATTGTGATGGCTATCGCCACCGCCGTTGAGGAGCAGTCCATAACCACCCAGGACATTGCCGGCAACGTGTCCCAAGCTGCGCAGGGATTGCAGGAGGTGGCCGTCAACGTCTCCCAGAGTTCTGCGGTAGCGGCCGAAATTGCCGAAGCCATCGCGGATGTCAATCAGGGCAACATGGCAACATCCACCAGCAGCTCACAGATCAAGGCCAGCGCCGAGCAACTCAGAGAGCTGGCCGAAAACCTGAAGGCGATGGTCAAGATATTCAAGGTCAAAGGCGGTGCCAACGCATGAATACCGGTGCCGGAGCAGAGCAGATGCCGGAGCACAGCCTGAATGTCGGCACTCCCCTGGGCCGGACAGGCCATTCGATGGATATCGTCACCTTTTATCTGGGGGACGTACTGTTTGGCATCGACATTCTGGAGGTGCAGGAAATTGTTCGGCAGTTGGATGTAACCAAGGCATACGGGAGCCCGGAATTTGTCTACGGCGTACTCAACTTACGCGGCCAAATCATGACAATTATCGATATCGGCAAAAAACTGGGGCTGGACGCGAGGGAGTCTAAGCAGGGAGGTCGTATCATCATCGTCAATTCTTCCAACGAGCCCATTGGACTCCTGGTGGACGGCATCGGTGACGCCCTGCACGTGGAACCCGGCGGCATCAAACCACCGCCGGCCAATCTTGGCGGAGTTCAGGCGGTATATTTCTGCGGCGTAGTGAGCACCGAGGAACATCTGATCGGCATACTGAATTTGGAGCCGGTCTTGAAATAATGGTTGTTTGAACCTCCTGCAGGGCGGCAGTCGCCCCGCGACACCCGACATGGGTCTCAACGATGAGAAGATCCCAATGGCGCATCCCACACGATTGAAAGTGCTGGTGGTAGACGACAGTTCAGTCTACCGCAAAATCATGCAGGAAATCTTGGGAGAGGTCGGCCGTGTTTATGTCATCGGGGTCGCTCCCAGCGGAAGCGTTGCGTTGAGCAAGGTGGCGCTGCTGAAGCCCGATCTTTTGACACTCGATATCGAGATGCCGGAAATGAACGGGCTGCAGGTGCTTGAGAAACTACGCGAGACAGCTCCCGAGGTGGGTGTGATCGTGGTCAGTACCCATACCACCGAAGGAGCCGAATTCACACTCCGGGCGCTTGAGCTTGGCGCTTTTGATTTTGTGGCCAAACCTTCGCAGCGTACCATGGAAGACAATAAGAAGGTCCTGAAATCGGCCTTGACATCGATCATCGAGGCTTACGACCGGGCCCGAAAAGTGCGCCAGTTGCTCAGGGGAGGTCGAGGTGCACGAGCGACTCCCGGTGTCGCTGCAGAGCGGACCGCGCCTGCTTCTCGGCGAGTGCGGCCCCGGCGTGCAGTTAAATCCCTGGCGGTCGCCATCGGCATATCAACCGGAGGGCCCGCAGCGCTGACCCGAATAATACCCCAGTTTCCCGCTGACATAGGAGTTCCGATCTTCATTGTGCAGCACATGCCGGCCGTTTTCACTCACGCCTTTGCCAAAAAGCTCAATGCAATCAGCGCCATTGCAGTGGTTGAAGCCATTGACGGAGAGCCGGTGGTTGCCAATCAAGTGTACCTTGCTCCGGGAGGCAAACACATGCGAGTTTCCCTCGATCGGCAGCGCGGAACAAGAATCATTCGCATCAGCGATGATCCGCCCATCAACAACTGTAAGCCTTCTGCGGATTATTTGTTCGGCTCCATCGCGCAACACTACGGCGGCAACGCTACGGGGGTCATCATGACGGGTATGGGGTGGGATGGAACGGAAGGTTTGAAACTGATGAAAGCGAAAGGTGCGAGTATTATTGCACAGGATGAAGCGACAAGTGTGGTCTACAGCATGCCGAAGCGACCGGTAGAAATCGGCATTGTGGATGTGATAGCACCGCTGGAATCACTGGTGGCTGAGATTTGCCTGACCATCAGGTAAAAAACGGTTGAATGAAAAAAGACGGGCGTCCTGATGGCGGGGCTTGCCCTTGTGAGACAATGGTTAAAATTGATCGCACCGAGTTCCTGATCTGGTCCAAATACATCCATGAAATATCCGGCATTCATCTGGCAATTGATAAATCTTATTTGATCGAGTCGCGCCTGGGGGGGCTGCTGCGTGAGTTCAAATGTTCCACATTTGGCGAACTGTACCGGGTAGCCAGGGCGGATGCCGGCGCGGCCATTGAAAAGAAGATCATCGATCTTATCACAACGTCCGAAACTTCTTTCTTTCGCGATGGTTCGCCATTCGAGATGTTCAAATACAAGATTCTACCGGAACTGATCGATCGACGCACTGCCCACGGTCTGCGAACAGGGCGTCACAGCCTGCGCATATGGAGTGCCGGCTGCTCCACCGGGCAGGAAGTGTACAGCATTGCCATTGCCCTGAAGGAGCTCCTGCAGGACTTGAGTCAATACAATATCAGAATCATCGGTACCGATATTTCTGGAGAAGCGATAGCACGCGCCAGCAGAGGCAGCTATAACAGTGTTGAAATCCAGAGGGGGCTGGCGCCCGATGTTTTGGGAAAACACTTTGTCAAGGACGGGGACCGCTGGAAAATCAGGGATGAAGTTCGGGCTCTGGTCACCTTCAAAAGAAAGAATCTGTTGCAGCCGAATTTCGATCTGGGACGATTCGATATCATTTTCTGTCGAAATGTCGCCATCTACTTCAATGTCGAAGATCGCAGGAGACTATTTCAAAATATCGCGGACAGGTTGGAAAGGGACGGTTATTTGATCATCGGCTCAACGGAATCGCTCGCCACCCTCTGTTCTTATTTTAAACCCAAGAGATATTTGCGCTCGGTGTTTTATCAGTTGGTGGATTGATTGATGGACGGTCCTGGCGGCAAAGGCTGATTTGAAGTAAAATTTTGCAGGGAGGCGCGTGCTATGGCAGTTGCGGCTAAGCGCATTATGATCGTGGATGACAGCAGGACAATGCGGATGCAGTTGCGCGAGGAACTGGAGGAAGGCGGCTACGAGGTTGTCGAGGCAACCAACGGGCTGGAAGCTATCTGCCGGGGCGCCTCGGGAGCTCCGCTGGATCTCATCACCCTGGACATTGAAATGCCGAAAATGGGCGGCTTTGAGACATGCAAAAAATTGCGGAGCCCACCCTATTCCAAATTCATCTGCTGCGATGGGGGCAGGCAGGTTCCAATCATATTCATCACCGGCAACGACAACATCGAAGATCGACGCAGAGGCTTCCGATTGGGAGCCGTCGATTTCATCCTCAAGCCGTTCAATAAAGGTGAAATTCTGAGCGCCGTCAACAAGATCCTTGAGGAACAGGGGGCGGATGCGGAGATTGTTGCATTGGTGGCGGACGACAGCCGGGTAGCCCGAAAAATCGCAGTCGGGTGCCTTTCGCGCGAAGGGATCAGGGTGGTGGAAGCGGAAGACGGAGCAAAAGCGTATGAAATCATTGCCGATCGAAAGGAGCAGGTGGATATCGTTCTGAGTGACGTCATAATGCCCATCATGGACGGCAAAGCCTTGTGTCGTAAAATCCGGGAAGAGCTCTCCATGGTTGACATTCCAGTGATCTTTCTCACCGCGATCACCGATCTTTCCGAATTGACCGAGCTCTTCCGAGTCGGGGCCACCGACTACCTGGTCAAGCCCTTTGCCAAGGAGGAACTGCTGGCCCGGGTGCTGGTTCACGTCGAGAGGAATCGTATTCAAAAACAGCTGCGCGATACCATCGAACAGCTCAAAGAGGCCAATGAGACAATCCGGCAGCTGTCCATGATAGATCCACTAACGTGTTGTTATAACAGGGGCTATCTAAATGAGCAGATAAACAAGGAGATCACACGCTCACTCCGCTATGGATCGCCGCTCTCTGCAATCATTTGCGATATCGACCACTTTAAAAAGGTGAACGATACTTTTGGGCATCAGTGTGGCGATGAAGTTCTGATAGAATTTGTGAAGATCATTCAAAATGCGGTAAGAAAAGATCTGGATTGGGTCGCTCGCTACGGAGGTGAAGAGTTCGTCATTGTCCTGCCGGAGACTTCGCCAGGCAACGCAAGAATCCTGGCGAAGAGATTGCAGTCGGAAATCGAGCAGAACCCCATTCGCTGCCTGGATAAGTCGATATCGATCACTGCAAGTTTTGGGGTGGCCGGGTTCGATGGGGCTGCGCTCGGGGAGGAGGTATCCCCGGACCGGCTGCTATCCATGGCGGACGCAAATCTCTACACGGCCAAGCAGGAAGGGCGCAACCGGGTCGTTGGTTAGCGGCGCGTCGGGTTTATGGTGATTTGGAGCGCCATTCACTGAAGCGCTGCATGACCACATAAAAAACCGGCACGAACAATACTGCGAGCAATGTAGAGGCCAACATGCCTCCGATCACCGCGGTGCCGAGCGCCTGCCGACTGGCGGCACCCGCTCCGGTTGCCAGGGCCAGGGGCACGACTCCGAGTATGAAGGCGAAAGAGGTCATCAGAATGGGACGGAAACGCCTGCGCGAGGCTTCCACTGCGGCGTCGATCAGAGGCCGGCCGGCCGTTCTCTGTTCACGCGCGTATTCGACGATGAGGATGGCGTTCTTGCTGGCCAGGGCAATCAGCAGGACAATTCCTATTTGGGTGTAGACATTGTTGTCAAAGCCTCTGAGTGCAAGCGCCAGTACCGTGCCGAGCAGAGCCAGGGGCACCACCAGAATGACCGCAGCCGGATTGGTCCAACTCTCGTACTGGGCCGACAGGACCAGGAAAACCAGCAGAACAGACAGAGCGAACACGAAAACAGCCTGGTTGCCCACCAACTTTTCTTGGTAGGACATGCCGGTCCATTCATAACCAACGTCAGCGGGGAGTTTTTCTGCGGCCATGTGCTCCATTATTTTGAGTGCCTCGCCGGAACTGAAGCCGGCTGCCGAGCTGCCGTTAATGGGCGCTGTCGGAAAGAGATTGTACAGGGAGATGATAGCCGGGCCTTCGGCATAGCTGATGTTGGTGAGAGTCCCGATGGGGACCATCTCGCCACTCTTGTTGCGAGTGTAGAGCCGCTCGATGTCGTCGGGTTTCAGCCGGTATTTGGAATCCGCCTGGACATAGACCTGAAAAGTCCGCCCGAATTTATTGAACTGGTTGACGTAATAGGAGCCCAAATAGGCTTGCAGCGTGGAAAAGACGTTATTGACCGGAACTTCCAGAGTTTCGGCTTTGGTTCGATCCACCTCGGCATCGATTTGCGGCACATCGGGACTGAACGAAGTGGTCAGGCCGCGCAGCCCGGTCTGTGTGCCGCCATCCCTTATCATCTCGCGAACTATTTGACCGAGCCTGGCGAAGTCAAAACTTCCCCCTTTGAGCTGGATTTGCATCTGAAAGCCGCCCGAGACACCCAAACCTTGAATCGCCGGAGGCAGCACAACGAAAGCAATGGCGCCCTCGACGCGTTGAAGCTGGCGGGTAAGATTCACGTAAATATTTTTCAGGTTGAGGTCCGGTCCGCGTTTTTCCCAGTCTTCCAGGACCACGTAAATAGCGGCCGCATTGGGGAGGGTGGCGGAATTGTCAATGAGTGAAATCCCGCCGATGGTGATCCAGTCCGCGATCCCCGGGGTGTCTCGAAAGATCTGGTTGAGTTGATCGGTTACCGCCTTGGTTCGTTCCAGTGATGCGGCGTTGGGAAGTTGCACCCCGACGATCACGTAGCCTTGATCTTCGGTGGGCAGAAAACCCGTCGGCAGGCGCATGAAGGACCAGCCGGTGAATACGATCAATGCGAGGAATAGAATCATCATCCAGGCGCTGCGTCGCACCATCCATCCGACCAGCGCGGCATAGCCGTTTTCGCATCGGTCGTAGACGTAGTTGAAGGCGCGATAAAAAATGTTCAGCCGGCCCTTCCTCGGCTTCAAGTACAGGGCGCATTGGGTCGGCTTGAGCGTCAGCGCATTGACGGCGCTGATAAAGGCCGTGGCTGCAATGACCAGGGCAAACTGGCGATACAGCTGGCCGGTGACTCCCGGAATGAATGCCGCCGGCAGAAACACGGACATCAGCACCAGAGTGATGCCGAGGATCGGTCCGGTGAGTTCGGACATGGCCTTGATGGCGGCATCCTTGGGCGAGAGCCCCTGTTCGATGCCATGGGCGGCCCCTTCCACAATGACGATGGCATCGTCCACCACGATTCCTATGGCGAGAATCAGGGCGAACAACGTGACGATGTTGACCGTGAACCCGAAGGCGGCCATGGCGATGAAGGCGCCGATGATGGTGACCGGAACGGTTGTGGCGGGCACCAGCATGGCTCGCCAGTCCTGCAGGAACACCATGATCACGAACAGCACCAGTAGGGCGGCTTCGTAAAGGGTTTCATAGACTTCGTTGATGGATGCATTGACGAATAGTGTCGTATCAAACGGAATGCTGTAATCAAGCCCGGCGGGAAAGGACCTGCTCAGGTTTTCCATGGTCTTTCTGATCTCTTTGGCAACGGCCAGGGCATTGGCACCGGGCAGCTGGTAGATGGCTATACCGGCGGAGGGCTTGCCACTGTTTTCACAGTACTGACTGTAGGTTTGCGCACCCAGTTCGACGCGGGCAACGTCTTTGACTCGGACCAGTCGGCCGCCTTCACCGGATTCCCCCTTAACGATGATATTCTCAAACTCTTCTACTTCATCCAGGCGGCCCCGTACATTGACGGTGTATTGAAAGCTCTGGCTGGAAGGAGCCGGAGGGCTGCCGATCTGGCCGGCTGCCACCTGAAGGTTCTGGCCCTGGACGGCGCTGATCACGTCCGAAGCGGTCAAGTTCAGTGTCTGCAGGGCGTGCGGATCCAGCCAAATGCGCATGCTGTACGAACCGATGCCGAAGATGACCACATCACCCACGCCGGGCAAGCGGGCGATGATGTCCCTCAGGTTGATTAAGGCATAATTGGTCATGTACAGACTGTCGTAGCGGTTGTCGGGAGAGGTGAGGGTGATTACCTGTAGAATCGCCGTGGAAACTTTTTTGGTGGTGACCCCTTGCTGCTGCACCTCGGGCGGCAGGGAAGCCATGGCAATGGCAACGCGGTTTTGCACCAGCACCTGTGCAAAATCCAGGTCGGTGCCCACTTCAAAGGTAACGATCAGCTTGTAGGAGCCATCGCTGGAGCTGGTCGACTGCATGTACAACATGTTTTCCACGCCGTTGACCTGCTGCTCGATGGGCAGTGCGATGGTGTCGGCAACGATCTTGGCACTTGCTCCAGGATAGCTGGTGGTGACCTGTACCGTGGGCGGCGTGATTTCGGGGTATTGTGCCACCGGAAGCTGAAAGAGCGCGACGGCACCGATGAGGATGGTGACGATGGCGATGACGTTGGCAAAGATCGGTCGTTCAATGAAAAACCGCGAAAACATGAAATCCTTACTCCAACCTAGGGTTTGGCCGATGGGTCGAGTTGACGGCCGGCCTGAGGGTGCAGGACAATCCCTCTTGCCGTTTTACCGGGGCGCTTTTTTGACCGGCGTGACTGTAGCATCCGGGCGGGCTCGTTGAATTCCTTCGACCACCACCCAGTCATCACTTTGGAGGCCGTCCCTGATGACCCGCATGTCGTCCATCAGGCTGCCGATTTCAACAGGGCGCTGCTCCACCACGTTTTTGTCATTGACAATGAGCAGGTAGTGCCTTCCCTGATTCAATCCGAGCGCCGAATCCGGCACCAGCAGAGCATTTTCGTTGACACTCACCGGTATCCTGATTTGTGCGAACATGCCGGGCAGCAGCACAGGGGTGTTTCCCACCACTGGGTTTTCGAAGATCGCGCGCAGCAGCAGTGTGCCGGTTGTCGCGTTGACCGTCGCCGATGCAAAATCCAGCCGCCCCTGGTGCGAATAGTCCTGTTCACCGGCGATTTGCAGATAGACCGGAATGGTCTTGTCCGTAGCCTTGCGGGAATTGTCCTCACGATCTCTGGCCAGTAACCGAACCAGCTCCAGTTCACTCAGGTTGAAGTAGGCGTAAATGGGGTCCAACCGCACAATGGTGGCGAGCTTGGTAGCCTGTCCGGCTCCCACCAGGTTTCCGAGATCGACCAGATGCCTTTCCATGCGTCCCCGGAAGGGAGCATTGACCCTGGTGTAACCCAGGTTGATTTTTGCTATGTCAGCATTGGCCAGCGCCTGATTCAGGGCGGCTTTGGCCGCATCGCGCTCGGCCCGCCATTTTTCCACTTCCGATTGGGCCGTGGCGTTCTCCTTGATCAGGCGGAGCTGACGGGCGTATTCCTGCTCGGCCCGCAGCAGCAGTGCTTTCTGCTGATCCACGTTGGCCAGTGCCAGTGCCAGTCGCGCCTCGTAGGGCTGCGGCTCGATGACGAACAGCAGCTTCCCCTGGTCGACAAAGTCGCCATCCTGAAATTCGATGCTGCTCAGGAAGCCCTCGATGCGGGCGACCAGATCGACCGTTGCGTAGGCCTGCAGGTTGCCGGTCAGCTCAACATAGTCGGTTATGGCCTGCGTGACGGGTCGAGTGACGGTCACCTGGGGGGGCGGCGGCGGGATATACTGGTTCCGGTCACCGTTACATGCAACAATACCCAGCCAAGCCGCCGCTGCCAGCAAAGACATCTGCACGGTTCCCCGCAACAGAAAACCCGCGCGCGCATCGCGTCCAACCTGTCCTTTTGCCATCCTGCTCCTCTGCTACCAGTCGGGTGATGAAAATAGAGTGTCTGTCTGCCTTGCTGTTGCATCATCAACATGGGTTTGACCAGTAACCCCACCCCAGTTGCTGCGCTCGCTCATGGCGTTTTGCGTCTCGCTTGGAACGAAGGGCTGTCCGACACTGATCTCCCAGCCGCCTCCCAGCGCACGGTAGGTAGCGATAAGGCCCTGGGGAATGTCACCGCGGGTAACGGCGAGGTCGTCCTGCTGCTGCAGCAAAGCCTGCTGTGCCGTCAATACAGTGGTGTAGTCGGTGGCGCCTTCGCGATATTGGATCGTAGCCAGATCGGCTGAACGTTTTGCCGCATCCGCGGCGCGCTTGAGGGAAACCACCCGGTCTTGCGCCTTGAGGAAGGCGACCAGTCCGTCCTCCACTTCCTGCTGGGCCTGCAGCACAACATTTTGATAATTGACCAGCAGTTCCTGGAAAACGGCATCCTGCAGCCTGACATTGTTAGTGATACGTCCGTAATTAAAAATATTCCAGTTGAAGGAGGGACCGAAGGAACCGGTTCTATTGTTCCAGCTGAACATATCAGCGAGAGTGGAGGTGCCGAGATCGGTTGCGGAAAAGCCGATATTGCCCGAAAGGGAAAAGGCAGGGTAGAGGTCTGCTTTGGCAATGCCGATTTGAGCGCACTGAGCTGCGGCCTGCAATTCAGCGTTGCGTACATCCGGTCTGCGTCGCAGCAGGTCCGCCGGGATGCCCGCGGCTATCTGCACAGGCGCTTGCGGTATGCTGCAGGCACCATCCAGCAGATCGCCAAGTTTTGACGGCGCAAGTCCAAGCAAAACACTCAGTGAATTCTTTGCCTGTTGCAGGGAAGTTTCCAATTGAGGAATCGTTGCTTCGGTTGCATTCAACTGAGTGAGAGCCTGCTGGACGTCCCGTTCGCTGGTGGCGCCGCCGCGGAAACGTGCATCGGCGATCTTCCAGCTTTCTTTCTGGATGGCAACATTGTTCCTGGCGATGCGCAGTCGCTCTTCGGTGGTTCGAATGAATACGTAGGTGCTTGCCACATCCGCCGTAAGACTCACCAGCGCCGCATCGTAAGCGGCAATGGAGCCCCAAAAGCTCATGTCGGCGGATTCGATGGCGCGTCGAAACCTTCCCCAGAAATCAAGCTCCCAACTCAGCGCGACGCCTATATCCGCCTGCCAATAGTCCAGACTTCGGCTTCCGCCGTCGCCCGCCGGGGCAATGCCCAAGGCACTGGTTGGGGTACGCAGGTAGGTTACCGAACCGAATGCCTGCTGGGTTTGCGGATAAAATTGACCGACGGCAATCCCCAGCTGGGCGCGTGCCTGCAGAACTCGAATTCCGGCAATACGCAGCGGCAGGTTCTCCTGATAGGCCCGTTGTACCAGCCGGTTCAAAACCGGATCAGCAAAAACCGACCACCAATCTTTGTAATTGGGTTGGTCGCTGGATACTCTGGAATCATCTGCTTCGATCCACTGAGCGGCGACGTCCGTGCCAGGCGTTCGGAAATCAGGCCCCAATTTCGTGCACGCCGAGACTGCGAGTGCCAGCAGCACAAAGATCCACCCAAGCTTTTCATTCCACGTTGGGGTGTGAGCGTCTCGCACTGGCTCTCCGCAAAAACCACGTCTTTCTGCTGAAAGAAGAAGACTGGCAAAATGACCGCTGCGACCAAAAGTAAAGACAGGGGGGATACTCTTTGCACAGGACCCGCCCCATTGCGCCCCTCTCTGTTGGTCTAATTAATTGGATGCAATGACTGGTTTTGTCAACCCAAAACTCAACGATGTGTTACAGGTAACAAAAAAAGACGCTCTGATAGCGTGATCAATCCACCATTGCCTCCGGACTTGGCTGTGGACCGCGGGTCTTGATGGCCATATGCGACATCCCGGGACATTCTTCTTGACATCTGTGAAAAGCAATTTACAATGGGTTTCCACAAAAGGGAGTAGCTAGCCAAGACAAAGTCACCAATACGGCGGCGCACCGTCGCCTGGCTTTGTCGTTGACTGTAGAGGTCAATTAGCGAGACTTTTGGCGTGATGGATTTTGCCGAAGGTCTCGTTTTTTTTTTGCCCGGACCCGAGGTCATGATGGTTTATGAGAGCCTTTTATGAATTTGAGAAAGGAAGCTATGCGCCACACCCAAAAATTAATCCCCATTGTCGTCGCCGTGGTTTTCACCTTTCCAGGTTTTCTGTTGCGACTGTTCCCCATTGAACTGGCACCGCAGTGGACCGCACTGATCACCGGAGCCGCTATTCTGGGTGCATCCTTTTTGCTCCTTTGGGCTTGCGATGCCGCCCAAAAAGATATTTCCCAGGCACTGGCTCTGGCGGTTGTGGCGCTCATCGCGGTGCTGCCCGAGTACGCCGTGGACATGTACTTCACCTGGCAGGCGGGCCAGTATCCGGACAGCGACTATTCGCACTATGCCATCGCCAATATGACCGGTGCCAATCGGCTGCTCATCGGAGTGGCGTGGAGCCTCATCGTGGCCATTTTCTGGCTGAAGACTCGGCGGGCGGTGGAGCTCGAACACGACCGCCGCACCGAGATCATGTTTCTTGGCATGGCCACTCTTTATGCCTTTGTCATTCCCATCAAGGGAAGCCTCGCGTGGTACGACGGTCTGGTGTTGATCGGCCTGTTTGTCTGGTACATCAGGATAGCCAGCCGCCGGCCCTGTCAGGAATGCGAGCTGGATGGCCCGGCGGAGCTGCTTGGCGACCTGCCGAAGGTCAACCGTCGAGTGGCGACATCCCTTTTGTTCCTTTTTTCCGCTGGTGTGATTCTGTCTAATGCGGAGTCTTTCAGCGAGTCATTGGTGGCAACCGGCAAGGTGTTCGGCATAAACGAATTTTTTCTGGTGCAATGGCTCGCACCAATCGCTTCGGAAGCGCCGGAGTTTACTGTCGCCGTTATGTTCGCGTTGCGCGGCCACGCAAGTGTCGCTCTGGCCAGCCTGCTGTCCGCAAAACTCAACCAGTGGACCTTACTGGTTGGCATGATTCCGGGTGTTTATGGACTTTCCAGCGGTTCCCTGGAAAGTCCGATCCCCATGGGAAGTTTTCAGATGAACGAAATACTGCTGACTGCAGCACAGTCCCTGCTGGCCGTGGCGCTCATTCTGGGTATGCGACTTGGCCTCAAGGGAGCATTGCTGCTGCTGGTGCTTTTTATTGGTCAGTTCACCGCTCCCTATGTGCTCGATCCCATTGTGGGACGTTGGACGTTGAATCCCAGTGCGGAACACATCCATTTGATCTTTTCTCTCATTTATGTGACTGTCTCGCTGCTTTTCATTTTCAAGACGCGAGAAAGTCTATACACATTCTGGGGTGGCATGAAACCGGAGATGTTGGGGGGGCGAGCGCAACCGGAACTCGTGCCGGTAGACCTCGGCACTCCGACGGTGCAGGTTGATCTCGGGTCAGTTGGCACAAGCGCGGTTTCACGATCCGCCGGAGAGAAATAGGTCCGCTAAAGCTTAACAGTGGAAGGTAATTTTTGAGATTGCCGGAGGGATTTTTGTGCGACGTCTAGCGCGCTTGCTTTTGGGTATAAGCTTTTTGCTGCTGGGTTTGGCCGGGCTGGTATTGCCTGTACTGCAGGGATGCCTGTTCCTGGCTTTGGGCATCATCATACTGTCCAGGGACGTACCGCTGTTGGGCCGCTTGGAGGCCTGGACGGCCAGGCGATTTCCCAGGGTGGGGCGGCTGCTGCTGGAGGTCAGAAAAAAGTTCTCGCTCCAATCGGATTATACGTAGGGCTTGTGCCGGACGTGTCAACCGCGCTGACCCCAACGCAGCTTTCGTCAACTTAGTTGAAGGACACGGTTCCCCTGACGCGCTGATGGGGATGGCTGGAGCGCTCTTGTGATTGGCATATAACGTATTGACTATATTGCGCGAATTATGTTCTTCCCGGTGCTGCAAAGAGTTGCTCATGGCGCGGGCACAGAAATTGCCCTACCTTGTGTCAAAAGGTGACGCGCCGGTCCCAACCGTTCCCCCTTCGTCCACACCAACCATGCAACTGACAACCGATTTCTACGTCTCGCGCGGCGGGCGCCAATGGTGAGCTTCTCTCAAGACCCAAAGCCGGAAAGGAGCTGTATCATGAAACCGCTGAAGGTATTTTATGACGAATGTATCCAAAGCAAGATCCTGAAATGCGACTTGAGGGCAGCACGGGTGAGACAGAGCTCCCATTGCATCAAGCAATTTGCCGAAATCAATCGTGCACAAGCGGCCTTCTTCGAGGACAATAAAGAGCAGCTCATTCAGAAGATGCTGAATAACGGGGTGGGGAGGGATCTTGCCAAGATCAACGGTGCGCTGCTGCAGGCTTTTTTGGAGGTATTCCCCGCCAGGGCGTTTCGCATAAAGAGTGAGCACCAGTACCGGAGCATGGTCTGCGAGGGAGAAAACCACAGTCGGGGAGAATTCATGTCCACAGCAGAAAGCACCATCGATCTGATTCACGAGTGCTATTGTCACCAATTAGAACCGGACCGGCGTCAACATCTCTTTGAATTGCCGGGCACTCATGGCGCTTTGATTGACGAGGAAGATGACTGACCATCAATCGGATAGGTTTTCACACTCCTTTGTTGACCTCCTGAAGATCTATTAGCCCCCCCAATCCGACCATTGGACCTGCAGCCCTTCGCCATGCCGGTGAAATGCCTCCAGGATGGCGGAGAACCAGACGAAGCCGTGTTGCGTTTCCGGATGTCGGCGTGCGCCGGCAAGATGACGACTATGGCCTGTCACAAGGGAGCTTCAGTGGTATGCAATGCCCTGTTGTGCGGATCGGTTTGTGCGGGCTGCAACGGAAGAGCTTTTTATATGAAGCGGATCGTTATATAATCCGCCAGCTGCACCGGTGGCATTCATTTTTCATTGAACAGCCCATGGACTGGGAATTAGGAGGGTTGACACATGGCTGACCAGCAATCAATCGATCCCAATGTCGAGGCGCTCAGGATCGGCGACAAGATGAAAGAGATGCGGGAAAAGCATCGCTACACCTTCCAGGACCTTGCAGCCAAGACGGACCTGTCCAAAGAGTACCTGACGCAGGTGGAAAATAATGAGGTTGACCCACCCGTTGCTACACTGCTCAAGCTGGCCAAAGCTCTCAATGTGAGCATGTCTTATTTTTTCCAGGATCAGGCGGGCAGTGAGAAAATTGCAGTGACCCGGGCGAGTGAGCGCACGCGGGTGGAACGACGCCCGCATCATCAACCAGGCGAGGTCAATTACATCTACGAGGCGTTGGAGGCTAAGAAGGCGGAAAAACAGATGCAGCCCTTTCTTGTTGAATTTCCTCCCCAGGACACCAGTGACATGGTGTTTGTCAGCCATGAGGGAGAAGAGTTCCTTCACCTGCTCGATGGAAGGCTGGAATTTCGCTCGACAGACCGGGTTGAAGTCCTTGACCCGGGTGACAGCATCTATTTCGAATCGGACGTCAGTCACAGTTTTCGCTGCCTGAGCGAGCAACCTGCAAGAGCCATTGTGGTGGTGTGGAGCAGACCGTAGGCGTAGAAAGAGATTGTTGTGAGGATTGTGCGGCGCCGAGGCAGTGAGCAACAAATTGCCGGGGGGGACATTGCATGCTGGAAATTCGCTTTCACGGACGCGGTGGTCAGGGTACGGTAGTGGCGACAATATTGCTGGCCAAGGCATTTTTTCGGGCGGGCTACTATGTGCAGAGTTTTCCGCTGTTTGGAGTAGAGCGGCGGGGAGCTCCTGTTGAAGCCTACCTGCGTCTTGATGAGGACCACATTTGGGTGCGCACCAATGTTTATCAGCCGGACCATGTGGTGGTGATGGATAAAACTCTGCTGCAAGGGATCGATGTGACCATGGGTCTTAAACCGGGAGGGTGGATATTGATCAATACGTCTTCCATTCCCCCTAACAGCGAGCAGTTTTCCCGTTACCGACTGGCTGTTGTGGATGCAACGCGCATCGCTTTGCGCCACCGATTGGGAACCCGCACTCATCCCATTGTCAACACTGCCATGATGGGGGCTCTTGCCCGCATGCTGGAGATGCCGCCTCTGGAAGCCATCTCCAAGGCAGTGGAAGAGGAGATCCCGGTGAGGCCCGAGCAAAACATCCAGGCGGCGAAGGATGCCTATGACGAGGTGCAACTGGTTGGGCTGACGGGGCCTGAACTGCAATCGTCCGCCGGTTGACATGCAAACACAAGGACGGACCGCAATGGCGCAAGACATGACCATGAAGATGATTCCATTATTCATTCCGCGCTCTCACGTTTCTACCGCTGGCAATAAAACCGGATCCTGGCGATTTCTGCGTCCGCGCTACGACGAGAAGACCGCCCCGTGCAGTGCCGCCTGCCCTGCAGGGGAAGATATTGGGCGGATCGCAATGCTGACCGCCCAGGGGCTCTTTAAAGAGGCGTGGGAAGCCATCCTCAAAGAAAACCCCTTGCCAGGGGTTTGCGGTCGGGTTTGCTTTCATCCCTGTGAACCGGCATGCAATAGAGGGGAATTCGACGAGGCTGTAGCGATACACACTCTGGAAAGATTTTTGGCGGATACCGCCGCCCGATACCAGTTGCAAGCGGACTTGGAAAGACGCTCGCCCAGGAAGCAAAGGGTGGCTGTAGTGGGCGCTGGTCCAAGCGGTCTTGCCACGGCTTATTTCTTGACCCGCCTGGGCTATCGCTGTGACGTGTTCGAGGCCACGCCCGAAGCGGGTGGTGTACTGCGCTGGGGAATTCCTTCGTATCGGCTGCCGGTTGCGGTGCTGAGAAGAGAAATTGAGCAGATGAGGCGGACTGGGTTTGAAATTCGCTGCAACCGGCGGCTTCCCAGGGAGTTTTTACAGGAAGCCGGCGCCACCTATGATGCGGTCTACCTGGGCTGCGGCTACGCAAAAATTCCCTTCCTGAACATTCCCGGCGAAGACTTGGAAGGCGTGTCGGATGGATTGTCGTTTCTGCAGCGGGTCAACCGCGGGGATGAGCCGCGGTTGACCGGAAGGGTGGCCATTATCGGCGGCGGCAACACGGCCGTAGACGTGGCCCGCACGAGTTTGCGGCTGGGCGCCAAACCGGTCTTGATCTATCGCCGGCGGCGCGCGGATATGCCGGCGTTTCCCGATGAGATTCAGATGGCTTTGGAAGAGGGCGTAGAATTGCTCGAATTGCGCACAGTCCAACGGATCGACCGTGCCGGAGAGGAGTACACACTGACGCTGCGGCAGGTACCGGTTGAGAACTGCGCCGCCGCCGGCAAAGCCTGTGTTCAAGCGGTACCTCAGGAATGCGAAAGGCTCGCGGTCAGCAAGGTGTTTCGTGCCATCGGCCTGACCGCGGCGGAATCGTGGTTCGATCCTCCTCCCAATGAAAATCGGGTGATTCGCCTGAACAACTCAGTTCTCGCTTATGCCGATGGGGCGCCAATCATTGCCTACGGCGGCGATGTTGCCAATCCCATCAAGAGCGTGGTGCACGCGGTTGCTTCCGCTAAGGAAGCCGCCATAGCCCTGGACATAACGTTTCAGGAGGGAGCTGAAGCAATTGGCGAGCGGATGAAGCACTGCAGAGTCGGCGGGGGGAGCGCCCTCAGCATGGAAATACACATGCAGGGTCCGCGCTGCCGGAGAAGCGATCATGTCGTGGCCTTTGACGAGATCAATGCGGACTATTTTGAGCTCAGTCCAAGAATCGTACAGCCCAGGCTACTCAAGGAAGAGCGCATCGACTCCTTTGCTGAAATCGAGCTGAAAGTTTCTGCCAACTCGGCCATGCGCGAAGCCGAACGCTGCTTCAATTGCGGACTATGCAATCAATGCGACAATTGTCGATTGTTCTGCCCGGACTTGGCCGTAGTGAAAGACGCAGACAGCGGCCGACACATCAATTATGATTACTGTAAGGGGTGTGGGATCTGTGTGGTGGAATGCCCCAGGAATGCGATGGCGCTGGAAGAGGAGAACCAGACGCAGATGAATACGGCTGAGGAGGGTGTCCATGGGCGCCTCACTTGATTGCACATTGAGGGTGTTATGAAACAGGTACTGGAAGGAAGCCATGCCGTGGCCGAAGCGGTGCGTCTGGCCCGGGTCAACGTCATTTCCGCTTATCCCATTACTCCCCAGACGCACATCGTGGAGCGGCTTTCCGATTTTTGCGCAGACGGCAGCCTGGATGCGCGGTTTCTTCGAGTGGAAAGCGAGCATTCTGCTCTGGCGGCGCTGATTGGAGCGTCCAGCACAGGGGTACGCACCTTCACCGCCACCTCGTCGCAGGGACTGGCATTGATGCACGAACTGCTCCACTGGGCTTCAGGGGCCCGACTGCCCATCGTTATGGCCGAGGTGAACCGGGCTCTCGCGCCCGGCTGGAACATCTGGACGGATCAAACGGACAGCCTGGCTCAGCGGGACACGGGCTGGATGCAGCTCTACTGCGAAACGGGTCAGGAGGTTCTCGACACGACGCTGCAGGCGTACTGGCTGGCGGAAACTGTCAATTTGCCGGTCATGGTCATTCTCGACGCGTTTTTTCTCTCACACACCTACGAACCGGTCGATATCCCCTCCCAGGAGCAGGTCAATGGCTTTCTGCCGGACTATCAGCCCAGATTTCAACTGGATACCCGGAACCCCTGCGCTTTCAATCAGCTGGCTCCCCCCAATGTCTATATGGAAATGCGCCACAATATTCAACAGGCCATGGACCTGGTGCTGAGCCGCTTTGGGCAGATGGAAGACGGTTTCGACGTTGTTTTCGGGCGCAGATACGGCGAGGTTGAGCCGCTGCAATGCGATGATGCGCAAATCATTCTGGTCACTTCTGGAACCATCACCAGCACCAGCCGCGCGCTTCTGCAGCAATTGAGAGCTGACGGCGAACGGGTTGGCCTCCTCAAAATCAAGCTGTTCCGTCCATTTCCCGCCGATGCGGTGCGTCGAATTCTGGGCGGCGCTCAAAAAGTGGCGGTCATTGATCGCAACTGTTCTTTCGGTGCGGGCGGCATTTTTGCTCAGGAAGTACGCGCCGCTCTGTGCAATCTTTCCGCCAGACCGTTGGTTTTCAGTTACATTGCTGGGTTGGGCGGACGTGACGTCACTCTTGATGTGCTCAAATTGATTTACCGACACACTAAGGATTGCGAGCATTGTCCCGATGACAGTATTTGGATGGGACTTCACGAGGTGCATCATGCAACTTAACGTTCCTGACCGCGATTATATGCATTCCGGACATGTGGGTTGCCCGGGCTGCGGGGCTGCTGTTGCCATGAAGTTTGTCCTGCGGGCGCTGGGCAACAAAACCATAATGGTGCTCCCTGCCTGCTGCTGGTCCATTATTGCCGGACCCTATCCGCAATCCACCCTGCAGATTCCGCTGATCCACAGCGCATTCGAAACGGGAGGGGCGATGGCCAGTGGAGTCCGTGCCGCGCTGGACGTCAAGGGAGACAAAGAAACCTGTGTGGTCACCTGGGCGGGTGATGGAGGCACGTTCGATATCGGCTTTCAAGCGCTCAGCGGAGCGGTCGAACGGAATGAGGATTTCATCTATTTTTGCTACGACAATGAAGCCTACATGAATACCGGCATTCAGCGCAGTTCTTCAACCCCTTATGGTGCCTGGACTACCACCACTCCCGGGCGCGACTGGAAGAGAATGCGCAAGAAGAACATCGTGGAGGCTCTTGTGGCGCATCGCATCCCCTACGCGGCGACGGCCAGCATTGCCTACCCGGAAGACTTGCTGCGCAAAGTCAGCAAAGCCAGATCGATCAAGGGATCTCGCTTTCTGCACATTTTTGCCAGCTGCCCGACAGGTTGGCGAATCCCTTCGGAAATTTCCGTTAAAATTGCCCGCATGGCGGTTCAGACCAATATCTTCCCATTATATGAGGTGGAAGATGGACGGAAATACACCATCAACTTCATGCCCAAAGGGTATCTGGTGAAAGAATATTTCAAGCTGCAGGGACGTTTCAAACACCTGAGCGAGAGTGATCTGGATCAGATTCAAGCGATGGTCGAGGAAGACTGGGAACTGCTGCTGCGCAAGGCGGGAGTACCGTTGCAAGGCTGACATCCCGGACGGGCGGTGGCAGGGGTGGACCGGTGCCGCCGTCAGGCACCGTCATTTCGCCGAGATGTTCTCTGGAGAATTCTCTAATGTACTTGGAATACCTTGAAATACTGGTCATACTGCTGCTCATCATCGCCAATGGCTTCTTTTCCATGTCTGAAATTGCTGTCATTTCTGCGCGCAAGGCCCGGCTGCAACAGTGGTCCGAAGGAGGCAACGAGAAAGCGCAGGAAGCCCTTTTAATAGCCAAAGATCCCAATTCTTTTCTGTCTACTATTCAAATCGGCATCACGCTGATTGGAGTCCTCACCGGGGCCCTCGGTGGTGTTACGGTAGCGCACCGATTGAGCTCCTTATTGGCCCATTTGCCCTACGTAGGTGAATATGCTCAAAGCGTAGCAATCGGCACGGTGGTGGTTGCGGTAACCTATCTGTCGTTGGTCATAGGCGAGCTGGCGCCAAAACGACTTGCTTTGAACAGTCCGGAACGTATCGCTTCGCTGGTCGCCAAACCCATGCGCACCCTGGCTGTTGTTGCTACTCCCGCCATTCGCCTGCTGAGCTTATCGACAGAAGTGGTGCTCAAATTGTTGCGGGTGCGCCCATCCAACGAACCGCCGATTACCGAAGAAGAATTTAAAGTCCTTATGGAGCAGGGGACATTGGCTGGGGTATTCCACGAAACCGAGCAGAAGATGATGGAGCGGGTGCTGCGTTTGGGTGATCGGCGGGCCGGGGCGTTGATGACTCCCAGAAAGCGAGTCGTCTGGCTGGATATCAAGGATTCCACTGAAAAAACAAGACGAAAGATCGCGAAGCATCCTCACTCCCGCTTCCCGGTCTGCCAAAAACGGCTGGGCAATGTACTCGGGTTTGTCGAGGTCAAGGATTTGCTGGTGAGAATGCTTGCCGGTCATGCCTTTTCCCTGGAGGATGTTCTGCAGCGCCCCGTCTTTGTGCATGAAGCAACCCATGCATTTGAGGTCGTCGAGCTCCTCAAAAATACCGGCAACCAGATGGCGCTGGTGGTTGACGAATACGGCACCATTGAGGGCCTGCTGACTCTGAGTGATCTGCTGCAGGCGCTGATCGGAAAATTTCCGGAAAGTAGAGCCGGCGAGTCGACGACGGTCTGTCGCGCGGACGGATCGTGCATGTTGGAAGGGACGGTTCCCATCGATGAGTTTAAAGATCTTTTTTCCGTCAAATCGCTGCCCAATGAAGAAAGCGATCAATTCGAAACCCTGGGAGGCTTTATTATGAAATATCTTGGGCGTATACCGGCGGAAGGGGAGCGCTTTGAATGCTGCGGTCTGGACTTTGTGGTGGAGGCCATGGACGGGTTGCGAGTCGGTAAAGTACTGGTGAGGGCCTTGCAGGAAAGGAAACCTGAAGTCTAGAGGGTGTTGGTAAGAACGATTCGGCAGGTTTTTTATGGGCAAAAGAGTCACGTTGCTGCATTTTCCAACCATTCTTGTTTTGCTGGCATTGCTCCCCGCCGGTTGCGCTACGCGGGGCAGCACCGCGCCACAGTACCCGACTGCTGCGCAAACTGGGCGGCGTGTGGAAGGCACAAAGGGCTGGTGGTACGTTCGGTTCAAGATGGCCTGGCCCGAGGGGGCATAACCCTCTTGGTACCTGGACTTGATATTGGCGCATCGGGTGGTTTCACCCATCCTCCGGCAATTTGAGAAAGACCTCGAGCTTTGGCGCTTTCATCGCAGAGCGGTGCGGGATCAAGCGGGGCATCAGTTCAGTTTCATTTTTTTTGCTCCTTCTGCGACTGCACAAATGGTCTATGCAAAGGTAACAATCAGCGACGCGCTGGCGCAGTTAAGCAATGCGGGTCTGGTTGCCGCTGTGAGCTATGACAGTCCAAGAAATATTGCCAAACCAAACATCGAGGATACCAGTGATCCCAACTGGTCTCCTGACCTGCAAAAGGCCTGGCCTTACTTTGTTATGGGCGCCAGTGAGACCTGGCTGCGCTTGATCGAGCTCCATGTCCAGCCGGTGCCGGGCAGCGCGCGGTGCAAGTCCCTGCAAGATTTGCAGGCTCTCTACGCTGCCGCCAACGATTCCATAGACAGGCTCTGGCAAAAGGAAGGGAGCCACGCCTTTCTGCATCATCTGAACGCCATTTTCGGTTATGTGCCGGTCCAGTTTTATGAAAAGAGGCAGATCAGTTTTTGATTTTTGCCGGCATATCTTTTCCATGCGATGAGATTTTCTGAGTGAACTATCCTTGCGCAAACATGAATGGTAAACTATAAGCTGAATTTGCGATTCTTTTCATATGCCTACTGAACGGTGATGACTTTTTGTTGGGATAGATCTGATGACATGGAGCCGCATCAGTCTGCGTGCCAAGATATGGATTTTGCTGACGGCGCTGGTTTTGACCGCGCTGGTTGGTGGGTCGGTGACCATGCTCTTGATTTACCGCATTGGGGTACTGACCAGCTCGGTTGTGGATCGAGATGTCGTTGCCCTGGATAATGCCCAGGAGCTGGAAACGGCGCTGGTCATGCAAAAGGGGCTCCTCACCTATTACTTTCTGGACGGTAACAGTGAATGGCTCAAGCAACTGGAGGCCCGTCGAGTGGCCTTTGAAGAGCTGCTTAACAGGGCTAGAGAGACTTCTTATACGGCAACTCAGCGTGACATCCTGAATCAGATCGAGTCGAAGTATATTCGCTACAGCTACCTGCGTGATCAGGTGATCAGCCTTTATGATGCCGGCAAACGGGAAGCGGGATATTCCCTGCACCAGGAAATCCGTCCGCAGTTCTTTGCCATCCGAGACCTTACGGACCTTTATAAGGAGGCGCATGCAAGGCGGATCAACGAGGCTCGCGCGGAGCTGAAATCGCAGGTGACGGTCATCAACTCCCTGGCGCTTGTAGCCATGCCGGCGGCCCTTTTGATCGGATTGTTTCTGGCCTATATTTTGATGAAACAGGTGCTGCAGCCGATCCGCCAACTGGCGATGGCAACTGATCCGGCGAGTGATACGCATCTCGATTCAGATGAAATACAAGCGCTCAGTCAGCGCGTGCACGATCTCATCCAAGATGTCGACCAGACTCAGACTCAGCTCAAGTGGAGTCACCAACACTTGTTGCAGTCAGAGCGATTGGCACAGGTGGGAAAATTGGCGGCAGGCGTTGCACACAGCATCCGCAATCCGTTGACTTCGGTTAAGATGCGGCTCTTTTCTCTGGAACGTACGTTGCGCCTCAGTCTGAGCCAAAAGGAGGATTTTGAAGTGATTTCCGAGGAAATTCGGCATATCGATACCATTGTGCGAAACTTTTTGGAGTTCTCGCGTCCTCCCAAGCTCAAAATGCAGAGTGTGAGTCCTTCGGACGCGGTGGACATGGCACTTCAACTGCTCAGACACAGGCTCGAGTCCTACGGAGTGGATGTCGAGCTGGTGAGGGCGAGGAGGCTCCCCGAAATTTCAGCCGACCCGGAACAGCTGAAGGAAGTGCTGGTGAACCTGCTGGTAAACGCTTGTGAAGTGATGAATGACGGTGGTTCCATTGTCATCGAGGAGAGGGAGCGCACCACTGAAGAAATGGGAAGAGTGCTCACCATCAAGGTGGCGGACAGTGGTCCCGGTATCCCTGAATCGGTCAAGGACAAAATATTTGAGCCTTTTTTCAGCACAAAGGAAGAGGGTACGGGGCTGGGGCTGAGCATCGCCAGCCGCATTGTCGGAGAGCACGGAGGCAAATTGCAGGTTCAAACGCAAGAAGGTGAGGGGACGACATTCGTGATAACTCTTCCGTTCCCCTGACCCCATGACATTCTGTCCAAATCAGTGCCGTTCGGCATCATAGGGAGGATTGTGAGTACCATCTTGATTGTTGATGATGATCCTCAATTGAGGCAGAGCTTTGAAAAGCTTCTCAGTGGTGAGGGCCATGCGGTAAGAACCGCTCCCAGCGGGGAAACGGGGCTTGCCAGCGTTGAGAAGGGTGTGCCGGACCTCGTCATAATGGATGTACGACTGCCCGGCAAGAATGGGCTCGAAACGTTTGCCGCCATGCGAGAGATCGAGCCCAAACTCCCGGTCATCATCATGACCGCCTACGGCACTACCGAGACCGCCATTGAAGCGACCAAGATGGGTGCCTTCGACTATGTTTTGAAGCCGTTTGACATCCCAGATATCCTCACGCTCATAGAACAGGCCCTTGAGGCCGGTCGATTTATGCGCTCCGTGGTGGAGATGGATGTGGCGCCTCAGAAGGCCACAACCGATGCCATAATCGGCCGCAGTAAGGCAATGCAGGAAGTCTATAAAGCCATCGGAAGGGTCGCTCCGACCGATGCCACCGTGCTCATCCGGGGCGAGTCGGGAACGGGCAAGGAGCTCGTTGCGCGGGCCATTTATCAGCATAGTTTGCGGGCGGACAAGCCGTTCCTGGTAATCAATTGTGTGGCTATTCCTGAAACGCTGCTGGAAAGCGAGTTGTTCGGCTACGAAAAGGGAGCGTTCACGGGAGCCATCAGCCGGCGCGTCGGCAAGATTGAGCAGGCCAATGGTGGGACGGTGCTGCTGGATGAGATCGGAGACATGCCGTTCAGCATCCAGGCCAAGATACTTCGGCTGCTCCAGGAAAGGAGCATCGAGCGGCTCGGCGGCCGTGAGCCGATCCCGGTGGACGTCCGGATTATTGCGGCGACCAACCGTGATCTTGAATCGGCCCTGGCGGATGGGCGCTTCCGTGAAGACCTGTATTACCGCCTGAAGGTTGTGACCTTGTGGTTGCCCCCGTTGCGCGACCGCCTCGAGGACATCCCCCTGCTTGCCGAGTACTTCCTGGCTCGCTTTGGCCAGGAGATGGACATCGACAATCCGGGCATGACCGAGATTGCCAGGAACATTTTGAACAGCTACCATTGGCCCGGCAATGTCCGTGAACTTGCCAATACCATCCAGAAGGCCTTGATTTTTAGTCGTGGCTGTCCCATTTGCCAGGAGGACATTTCTCAGGCAATCTATGGAAGAAAAGGGCCGTCCAGGGCTATGCCGGAAGGTTCCGACGAAGCCGTGCGCCAGTGGATACGGAGGTCCCTGGCCAGCGGCGCCGAAGGGAATTTGTTCGATGCGCTGACGGATCAATTCGCCAGCACCCTGATCAATGAAGCACTCATGTTGACGGGAGGCAATCGCAGCCGCACCGCCAGACTTCTGGGAATTTCGCGGCCCACTCTGTTGTCCAAGATCGAGAAATATCGTCTTAAAATAGAGGCTTCGGTCACCAGCGAGCAGTGAGCAATGAACGAAAGGAGAAGGACATAATGGAGTACGTAACGATTCCCGCAACCGATTTGCAGGTATCCCGCATCTGTTTGGGCACTTGGGCCATTGGTGGCTGGATGTGGGGAGGAACGGAGGAAAAACGGTCCATAGAAACCATTCATACAGCCCTGGAAAAGGGTGTAAATCTGATTGACACTGCGCCCGTTTATGGTTTTGGGGAATCGGAAAGGATTGTCGGCAAAGCGGTTGAGGAATATGGAAACCGCGATAAGCTGTTCCTTTCGACCAAGGTGACCCTGGAGTGGAAAGACGGCAAGGTTTTTCGCAACGGCTCCAGAGAGCGAATCATGAAGGAAGTCGAAGATTCTCTCGAGCGCCTTCGTACCGACTACATTGACGTTTACTATGTTCACTGGCCCGACTGTGCCAGACCGATCGTCGAGACCGCCGGGGCCATGCGTGAACTGTTTGATAACGGGACCGTTAAGGCGGTGGGAGTGAGCAATTTCACTCAGGACCAAATGGCAACGTTCGCTTCAGTATGCCCGATACACGTATGCCAGCCGCCTTACAATATTTTCGAGCGAACCATCGAGTCCGATGTAAAGCCTTATTGTGAGGCCAACAACATCGCTTTGATGACTTACGGAGCACTTTGCCGCGGCCTGCTTTCCGGAAAAATGAGCCGGGAACGAAGCTTTAAAGGGGACGATCTGAGAAAGGTTGATCCCAAGTTCAAAGAGCCCAGATTGAGCCAGTATTTGAAAGCGGTGGGGCGACTGGAAAAAATGGCAAGGAAGCGGTTCAACAAGAGCATACTGGCTTTCTCGGTTCGTTGGGTGCTTGAAAAAGGAGTGCCCATAGCCATCTGGGGTGGCCGCAAGCCGTCACAAATGGACCCCATTGACGAGATCTTCGGTTGGTCGATGGATCTTTCGGTCCTGTCGGCGGTGGACTCGATCTTGGCGGAAAGTATCAAGGATCCGGTGGGAGCGGAATTCATGGCTCCCCCCACCGGCGTTTAATCCAGCAGCATCAGCGGCAAACCGTCTGCTATCAGGAAACCTTTTCGGGTGGGTCTGAGCATGCCTTGGTGTAGACGCACCAACTCCGCTGCCTGCAGTTGGGCCAGGGCTTGCCGGACCCGGGGAGAGTCTGGGAGGATACGGACGTCGACTCCATCCCTTGTGCGCAGTCCGAGATAGAGGATTTCCAGTTCGAGCTGTTGCCGTGAAAGGTTTTCCCGCCCCATTACGGGTGATCTGCCCTCGCTGAGAGCCTGGCAGTAGTGCCCGACCGATCGGACGTTCCACCAGCGGGTTCCGCCTTGAAAAGAGTGTGCACTGGGGCCGAGGCCAAGATAGGGAAAGAGTGTACAGTATTTGCTGTTGTGACGCGACCTGTGCTCATGAGTCTTGGCAAAATTTGAAATTTCGTAATGGATGTAGCCGTTTGACTCGATGAATGAGGAAGTCATCAGGAATTGGTCACTCTGTTCATCGTCGCTCGGCAAGCGGATTGTTCCTTCCCGTTGCATGCCTCCAAAAGGAGTAGCCTCCTCGACCGTTAACTGGTAACACGACAAATGCTCCGGTTGAAATGTGAGGATAAATTCCAGGGTGTCCCGCCAGCTCTCCCGGGTTTGTCCTTCAAACGCATAGATGAGATCCACGGCGAGCTGCATGCATTTCCGGGAACGGACCCATTGGAGGGCTTTGGCGTTTTGTTTGGCCGTGTTCTTGCGTCCAAGGTATGCCAGCTCGGCATCGTGCATCGACTGAATGCCCAGGCTGATTCGATTGACCCCCAGGGAGGAAAAATGGGCGAGCCTTTCCGGAGTGATGTCGTCGGGGTTTGACTCCAAAGTGATTTCGGCGTCGCGGGAGAAAGCAAAATGCTTTGCCAGACTCCCAATCAGCCGGGAAAGTTGGGAATCCGTCAGTGAGGTGGGAGTTCCTCCGCCCAGGTAAAGGGTTTCGAATTGGCCGAACCGTCCGGCGTAGAAAGCCGCTTCCCGCTCGATGGCCGACAGCCAATCCGCTACTGCGCACGGCGCTGTCACCGAGTAGAAGTCGCAGTAAGGACACTTGCTGCGGCAAAAGGGAACATGCACATAGAGGCCGGGGCTTTCGCCTTCAGCAGGTGGCCGCACGGCTCAATCGGGCTCTGCTCTGAGAACTGCGACGAAAGCACTCTGCGGGATCATGACAGAGCCGACCATTTTCATTCTGGCTTTGCCTTTCTTTTGTTTTTCCAGTAACTTTCGTTTACGGGTGATGTCTCCGCCGTAGCACTTGGCTGTGACGTCCTTGCGAAAAGCGGAGATGGTAGAGCGGGCTATGATCTTTCCGCCGATCGCCCCCTGTATGGCGATTTTAAACTGATGGCGGGGGATTTCATCTTTCAGGCGGTCGCACACTTGAACGCCCCATTCGCGGGCCCGGTCACGATGCACGATGAGGGACAAAGCATCCACCTTTTCACTGTTCACGAGAATGTCCAGCTTGACCAGGTCTGTATCGCGATATCCGATGAGATCATAGTCCAGGGAACCGTAACCCTGCGTGATGGTCTTGAGTTTGTCGTAGAAGTCGAACACCACTTCGGCGAGCGGCATTTCAAAAATGACCTCGATGCGGCCGGCCACCGAGTTCTGAAAGCGCGGATTCACCCCCCGGCGCTCCATGCAGAGTTTCATAACAGCCCCCATGTAGCGTTCAGGGATGAAGATGCTGGCCTTGATAAAGGGTTCCTCGCTCTTCTGAATACTGGCGGGGTCGGGATAATATTGAGGATTTTCCACGATCACCGTTTGCCCGTCATTGAGAGTGAAACGGTACTGCACACTCGGCACCGTCATGATGATCGACTGGTCGAATTCACGTTCCAGCCTCTCCTGCACGATTTCCAAATGCAGCAGTCCCAGGAAGCCGCAACGAAAACCCTGGCCGAGAGCGGCGGAGGAATCCTTCTGATAAATCAAGGCGGCATCGTTGAGCTTATATTTTTCGAGGGCCTCCGCCAGGGACTGAAATTCATCGGATGAGATGGGGTAGATGGAAGAAAAGACCATCGGCTTGACTTCCTTAAAGCCGGGGAGGGGTGCTGCGGCCGGCCTTTCATGGTGTGTGATGGTGTCTCCGATGCTGGTGTCGCTGACCGTTTTGACTCCTGAGATGACGTATCCGACAGCTCCCGCGGTCAATTCCTTCTGAGGCTCCCTGTTCAACCGGAATACCCCCACTTCTTCCACCTTGTAGGTTGACCCGTTGGACATGAAGCGAATCACATCACCCGGGCGCAGGCAGCCTTCGAAGATGCGGCAGCTTATGATGGTGCCGCGAAACGAATCGTAACGAGCATCGAATATGAGGGCGGAAAGGGGCTTTTCGGCGTCGCCGCGGGGTGCGGGAATCTGTTCCACAATGGCTTCAAGAACCCCGTCAATCCCCAGCCCCTGTTTGGCTGAACAGAGAATGGCCTTGTCCGAGTCAAGGCCCAGTTCAGTCTCGATTTGTTCCCTGCATCGATCGATGTCCGCTGAAGGCAGGTCGATTTTATTGATGACTGGAATGATCACCAGGTTGTGTTCCATGGCGGCGTAGAGATTGGCTAGAGTTTGAGCTTCCACCCCTTGCGCCGCGTCAATCACCAGAAGAACGCCTTCGCAGGACGCGAGAGCGCGAGAGACCTCATAGGAAAAATCGACATGGCCCGGCGTATCGATCAGATTGAGCTCATACGCTCTACCGTCTTGGGCCTTGTAGGGGAGCGTGATGGCATTACTTTTTATGGTTATTCCACGTTCCCTCTCGATATCCATATTGTCGAGGATCTGATCGCGGAATTCTCTTTCGGTGATGAGTCCCGATTGCTGGATCAGACGATCCGCCAGCGTCGACTTGCCGTGGTCAATGTGCGCAATGATACTGAAATTTCGAATGTCTTTTGTCATAGTGTAGATTGTTGTACCTTCTTTGATGAATCTGGACCGAATCTACGGGCTGAAAACCAAAGCCTTCATGTGAGCGGATATTTTACCATGCAGCATGCGAAAGGGAAGGGGGAACATGCCGCGCAGCCTTCCCTTGTCTGGAAGTCGCGGTTGGTTCCATGGGGGATGCGAGTTGACTCCGGTCTCTTTCTATGGCTATAGGTGCACTGGTATTCAATTGTGCGACCCTGGGTCGGCGGCAAAAGATCGTTTCCCCAACCCGCAGAAAGGCTTCTATCCATGATCCCCATCCGAGATGCCAACCCCTCGCGTCAAACCCCCTGGATAACCTTTGGCGTAATCATGATTTGTACTGCGGTCTTTCTTTATGAACTTCAACTTGGCAGGCATCTCGAAGGATTTCTCCTGGAATACGGTCTCGTGCCCGCCAGAGTCATCACTACTGTGACGGCACGCCGTTATGAAGTGGGGCAGATTCTGCCCTTTTTCTCCTCCATGTTCCTGCATGGCGGATGGTTGCATCTAATCGGCAACATGTGGGTGCTGTACATTTTTGGTGACAATGTGGAAAGTGAGTTGGGACACGTTCAATATCTGTTCTTTTATCTCCTCTGTGGACTGACAGCCGCTTCCATTCAGGTGATAACCAGCCCTCATTCCAACCTGCCGACCATTGGAGCGAGCGGAGCCATCGGAGGAGTGATGGGAGCATATTTTTTGCTCTATCCCCGTGCGCGCATACTCACGCTGATTCCGGTCCTTTTCTTCTTCACCCTCATCGAGATCCCGGCATACGTGTTTCTGGGGTTCTGGTTTTTACTGCAGTTTTTCAGTGGAGCCTTTTCTCTGATTTCGCGCAGCGAGCAGTACCAGGGCATTGCCTGGTGGGCCCATGTGGGTGGATTTGTGGGCGGGATGTTTTTGCTGCATCTGTTCAAGGGGGTTTCCCGGAAAGCCTCCAAACGCTGGTAGCCGCCATCGGCTTGAGTGAGATCCAGGGGATTGCAGGTGGAGGATGATGAGTCATAACCCGGTATTGCACCGAAAGGCCAAAGAGAGAACAATCCATGAACCGAGATTCCGGTCACTTTATGATGCAAGATCAAGCGGGAACGATTATTCGAGTCCATGTGCAACCGCGCGCCAGCAAAACTGAAATGGCAGGCGTTCACGAGGGTTGCCTGAAAATTCGTCTGACCGCTCCTCCGGTTGAAGGCAAGGCCAACAAGGAGTGCATCCGCTTCCTGTCCAAGTTGTTCAACCTGCCCAAATCGAGCATAGTGATTTTGCAGGGCCGGAAGTCGCGCCACAAGACATTTTTGCTGCGCGATTTGGAAGTGCGCCAAGCGGAAAGCGTCATCCTGCAGAAAGGCATTTGTTGAGGCATGGGTGGTTGCTTTGGCGGCAACGGTCTCAACTGAAGCGGTCGCTGCGGGAGGCTGGATGCCATCCGGTGTTGTTTGATGGGATTACATTTTTTTTGAAAAAGAGCCGGTATTTTGTTACAAAAATTTGTTGACCATGCGAAAATCCTGTTGATGAACTAATTCGAGCTATAAGGAGACGATGATGAGAGAGGCTGTTATTGTGAGTGCGGTTCGCACCCCATTGGGGAGCTTTAATGGATCCCTGAGCGGTATCGGAGCGACGCAGCTTGGCGGCATGGTGATCGAGGAAGCTGTGGGGCGTGCGGGGATCGCCAAGGAAGTGGTGGACGAGGTGATTATGGGTATGGTGCTCCCTTGCAGCTACGGTCAAAACCCCGCCAAGCAGGCGGCGGTTAAGGCCAACCTGCCGTGGGAAGTGGAGTGTATAACGGTCAACAAGGTGTGCGGCTCCGGTCTCAAGTCAGTCATGTTGGCAGCCCAGGCCATTCAGGTGGGAGATGCCGACATTGTGGTGGCCGGCGGCATGGAAAACATGAGCATGGCACCTTTCTACCTGGACAAAGCGCGTACCGGGTATCGCATGGGTGATGGTGTTCTTCATGACCACATGGTGCACGACGGCCTGTGGGACATCGTCAACGATTTTCACATGGGGATTTCCAACGAGCTGTGTTCGGAGAAATACAACGTCACCCGGGAAGATCAGGATCGCTATGCGGCAGAGTCCTACCGCAGAGCCTTGGAAGCCATAGAGACAGGCCGGTTTAAAGATGAAATCATGCCGGTTCCCATTCCCCAGCGCAAGGGCGAGCCCAAGCTTTTTGCCCAGGATGAGTGCCCGCGGCCAACGACCTATGAAGCGTTGTCGAAAATGCGGCCGGCCTTCCAGAAAGACGGAGTCACGACTGCCGGCAATGCCTCCATCATCAGTGACGGCGCTGCTGCCGTGGTGGTCATGGCGCGTGACAAGGCTCAAAAGCTGGGGTGTAAGGTTTTGGCTACAGTCGGTGCTCAGGCTTCTGCCGGCATCGACATGAAGTACGTTCTGGTAGCTCCCATTTGGGCGGTTCCCAAATGTTTGAAGAAGGAAGGCGTGGGAATTCAAGATGTAGATCTTTACGAAATCAACGAAGCGTTCAGCGGGTCAACGGTCGCGGTACTGAAAGAATTGCAGCTCGATCCGGCCAAGGTGAACGTTAACGGCGGCAGTGTAGCCTTGGGGCATCCCATCGGGGCAAGCGGCGGTCGACTGCTGGTCACCTTGTTGTATGAAATGATTCGCCAGGACAAGAAGACAGGATTGACCTCCTTGTGCCTGGGTGGCGGGGAAGCGGTTGCATTGTTCATCAAGCGCTAGCGATGACGATAGAGAGTTGAAAGGAGATGAGCAGCGATGGAAGTGAAAACATTTGGTGTTGTAGGGGCGGGACAAATGGGCAACGGTATCGCCCAGGTGGCGGCCATGAGCGGCCTGCAGGTGATCATGAACGATATCAAGGATGAGTTTGTGCAGAAAGGCCTGCAGAACATCACCAATCTGCTTACGAAGGCTGTTGAAAAGGGCAAGATGAGCGCTGAAGAAAAGGATGCGGTGCTCGGACGTATTAAGCCCAGCGTGGATTTGGCGGATATGTCGTCGGTTGATTTTGTGGTGGAAGCGGCAACCGAAAATGAACCGATAAAATTTCAGATTTTCAAGAACCTGGACAGCATTTGCCCGAAAGATGCCATTCTTGCCAGTAACACCTCTTCCATTCCAATCGGTCGGATTGCCGCTCAAACCCAAAGACCCGACAAGGTCATCGGCATGCACTTCATGAATCCCGTGCCGGTCATGAAGCTGGTCGAGGTGATCCGCGCCCTGACCACCTCCGATGAAACCTATAAACTGACCTGGGACCTGTCCGTCAGATTCGGCAAAACACCGGCAGAATCAAGTGACTATCCAGGTTTTATTGCCAACCGCATATTGATGCCGATGATCAACGAAGCGGTCTATTGTTTGTACCATGGTGTCGGTACGCGGGAAGACATCGACACCGTCATGAAGCTGGGTATGAACCATCCCATGGGCCCCCTCGCGTTGGCCGATCTAATCGGGCTGGATACGTGCCTCGCCATCATGGAAACACTTTTTGTGGGATTCTCCGACTCAAAATATCGACCTTGTCCGCTGCTGCGCAAATATGTGGAGGCCGGCTGGCTGGGACGTAAAACAGGACGCGGATTTTACGAATACAAATAGGGAAGGGCAGTATGAATTTTGAACTCACCGAAGAGCAACGCATCATTCAGGATACCGCCGCTAAATTTGCCAAACGTGAACTGGAGCCGGTAGCCGCTGAACTGGATCAAACAAAGAACCGGGACATCTTGAAGGGGAACCTGAAAAAACTGGCCGAACTCGGATTCATGGGACTGAACATCGACCCGGAATACGGTGGAACCGGTGCCGGGGCAATTGCCTTTTCCCTGGCCATGACCGAGCTGGGAAGAGCCTGTTCGGCCACTACGGTGACTGCTTCGGTGACCAACATGGTGGCCGAAGTGATTCAGGCGGTTGGAAGTGAAGAGCTCAAGCAAAAATACATTCCGCCCCTTTGCAGCGGAGAATACTACGCGGGAAGTTTTGGACTGACGGAAACGAGTGCCGGTTCCGACCCCGCATCCATGCGAACCAGCGCCGTGCTGGATGGAAACTCCTGGATTTTGAACGGTCAGAAGATTTTCATCAGCAGCGCTGAATTTGCCGGGGTGTTTGTGGTCTGGGCCGTAACCGACAAAGAAGCCAAAAAAGGCAAGGGAATCAGTGCCTTTCTGGTGGAACCCACGTTTCCCGGATTCACCGTGGGAAAGGACGAGAAAAACTGGGAACAGCACGGTTCTTCGACCAATGAGCTCATTTTTGAAGACTGCCGGGTTCCCAAAGAAAATCTCCTGGGAAAGCTCAACGATGGTTACCGTATTGCCGTTGCCGAACTCGCCGGCGGGCGCATCGGTATTGGTTCCATGGCACTTGGGATCGGATTCGCTGCAATGGATTTTGCCACCAACTATGTGCAGGAGAGAGTGCAATTTGACGTGCCGCTGGCCAGGCAGCAGGCAATCCAGTGGATGATTGCAGACAACTATACACGGCTGGATGCGGCGAAGCTTCTCTTGCTGCGCGCCGCTTTTCTCAAAGACCAAAAAAAAAGCTACTCCAAAGAAGCTTCCATGGGTAAGCTGTATGCCACTGAGGCTGCCAACAAAGCGTGCTACGATGCCATCCAGATGCTTGGCGGGTACGGCTACACCCAGGATTTCCCGGTCGAACGCTTCTATCGTGACGTCAGGGTGACCACCATCTATGAGGGTACCAGCGAGATTCAGCGGCTCATCATAGCCCGTGAGCTGTTGAGGTAGAGGTCGTTAATGGGAGTCGGCTGAACAACGGCAGGCGACCTTCGTTTTTGCTGGAAAAAAGTAGTAAGAATATTGGCCGATCTGGTGTACAACGGGACCATGTAAAACAAAGGTTGAGCAGTGCAGAGTAGAATTTCTCTGCGGCAAGGTAACCACGGTTGCAGTCAGGGACGAAGGAGATTCGATTATGCGACGATTGGGTTGGGTTATTGCGATTGGTTTGGCGTTTTGTGCGACGGCTTGCGCTCCCAAAACAGAAGACAAAACGGTGAGCAGCAAAGAGGTTGTGGAACAGACCCAAAAGGCTTTGGACACGCTGCAGAAATACTTTAAGGAGCAACAGGTGGTGCACCTGAAAGGGGCTGAGGCCAGACTCGACCTGCTCGGTCGACGTATAGCCATTCTGCAGGCCCGGGCGGAAAAGATGGGTGAAGAGGCCAAGTCCAAATTCGAAACACAAGTGGCTGCCTTCAAGGCCAAGGAAGAGGCTGCCAGGAAGAAGTTTGCAGAAATGCTGGCGGCCAAAGATGGAGAGTGGGAAAAGATGGCGGCAGGCATCCGGACCCTTACGAACGATTTGGAAAACGAGTTCAACAAGATCCTGGAAAAGTTATAAACGACTAACTCCAATCGCCTGGTATGAGTGATCGTGCCAGGCGATGCATCTACCGCAACCAGGTATCCTTGGGCGGAATCTTCGGCTCGAAGGATGCATCCAGCACCATGGCGCCTCCCAGTAGAGCCAGCCCCCCGCCCGCAAAGGGGTTGTTGGCAAATACCAGAACTCCCGTCAAGCCAAATATGATCCCCGAAAGCAATCGTAGGAGCCTCATTTCAGTTTCCTTTGTGATTATAGGTTTGACAATGAATCGCATTTTCAAAACGATCTATCGGCAATTTTGGTGCCAGACTTTATTTCTCCGTCGCCTGGCCCGTTTCCGAGGTATTGCACGGAGAGCTGGTGCGGTCGAGTGTAAACCAGGTAGACGATTCATACGGAAGTGGCGATCATATTGGCACGATCGATGGCAGCGCATTGGAAGTCTAAGGGTAGTCTTACATGACCAATTTGTAACCAGGATAACCGGGCATACATGGCATCTTCGGGTGCTTGTCCGGGTTGAGCCGACTTTGGAGCAACCGGGTGTGCCCCCTGCAAGCACCCATTTGCGGGTGCCTGAAGGGGGACTGTTTGGCGTGCCGGATGTGTGATATGAGAAAAGGACGGGTTTTCTCGGGGATGGACTGATCGGCCTGGCGGCAGGGTGGGCGGAAAGCAACGCGGCTTTCCCCCGGCCCTGCGGGGGACCTAAAACTTTTCGTAGTGTGAGAATTCCCTGATTTCTCTACGCTTGGGTGCGGAAGAAATTTTTGCGGGATAGCCCAGGGGAATGAGAGTGACCAATTCATATCCTTCTGGCAGACCGACTATTTGGGCCGCCTTAGCATGGTCGAAAAGCCCCACGATGACGGTTCCCAAACCCAGGTCATGGGCGGCCAGACAGAGATTCTGGGTGGCAATTCCCAAATCGAACAGGAACCAGTCACCAAATTTTGTCGTCACTTGATCCTTGTAAAAGCCTGAGCTCTTGAGCTTACCGCAAACAGCCAACAGCACCGGTGCATCCACAATGGCTTTGGTGGCTGGATTTCCCTTGCCCATAGTCTCCTGCAATTTCTGTTTGGTGGCGCTCTCTTTGATCACTACGATTTCCCAGCACTGTGTATTGGCCCAAGAGGGTGCCCACTGCACCGCTTCCAGCACCTGATTCAGGAGCTCTTCCGGAACCATCTTGTCTTCGTATTTACGAATGCTGCGCCTGTCTTTGATGGCTTTCATCAATTCTCCCATAGAATTCTCTCCTCTTTGGTTGGTGCCTTCATTGCCTTCATATTGTTATTTTTGACCATGCTGCCATCAGATATATCGAAACTTCCTCTGCACAGGAGCGAAAGGATCCGGGGCAATTCTTTCACAAACCGGTCGAATGAACAAGGGGAAGGCAGGAATAAATCTGCGGGCGCAGTTCATCCCAGTTCCAGGGAGGGGCGTTGGCAACTGCCTGCTCTGCGGCCCAGGGCCAGCCTTTGGGCAGCGGTGCCTGTATCGCCATCTGCACCTTGCGGGTAGGATGCATGATGCGAAGACTTCTGGCAAAAAGCGCAATTTGCCTTTGGGGCAGAGCCGAGGATGCGCCATAGCGCTTATCTCCGAGCAACGGGTGTCCTATGTTTGCAAGCTGCAGTCTGATTTGATGCTTTCTTCCCGTTTCCAGCCGAATTTCGAGCAGGCTGAGGGACTTATCGGTGTCGACCAGTCGATATGAGAGTGTAGCAATCCGGCTTCTACTGTTCGATTGCGATACAATTCTGTTATGCTTAACACCCGTTTCGATGAAATTTGTCAATCTGCCCCGGCCCTCTGGCGGCCGACCTTCGACCACCGCCAGATAGGTCTTTGCGACACTCCCCGATCGAATCTGCTCGCTGATCCTTCCCGCCGCCTTCGATGTTCGGCAAAAGAGAACGACTCCTGCAACGGGCCTATCGAGTCGATGCACCATCCCCAAAAACACCCGGCCGGGTTTGCCGTATTGTTTTTTAAGCCATAATTTGCCAAGCTCCAGCAGTGAAACATCCGCCGTTTTGTCTCCTTGAACCAGCAAGCCAGCCGGTTTATATAGAGCGAGGAGATGATTGTCCAAGTACAAGACGGGCCATTCGGGTGAAAAAAAGAAACTGACAGTTTCACTCATTGATCAATCCTAAAGAGAGCGTCACGCCGATGCAGCGAAAAAATCGCACTAGTGCCGAGCCGTCGGGCTCAAGAAACGCCAGTCCTCAGCATATGGCAAGCTTGCTCGAGGGCTGCGGCGTACATCTGACACCTGAACAGCGCCGGCAGATATGGACTTATCACCAACTCATTCGAGAACACAACCCGGAGTTGAACCTGACGCGCATTCGCAATTTTACCAATATGGTGTTGAAACTGTACGCTGATTCTGTGATACCGGGCCGGTTGATTGAGCTTCCTTCTCCGTTGCTGGACATTGGCACCGGGCCGGGGATGCCGGGAATCCCCCTGAAGATCGTTTACCCCCACCTGGACGTCTACCTGGCCGAGAGTCGCCGGAACAGGATCGCCTTTCTGGAAAAGGTCTGTGCGGCATTGGTTGCCGACCATCTTCATGTGATCGGACAGAGCATCAATCGTTCCTTCGAACAGCCCATGGCGGGGGTCATCAGCAGAGCCGTAGGTCGCATAGAAGACACCCTGGATCGCATTCATGGGTGCCTGGCCGAAGACGGCCTGGCCATATTTATGAAAGGGCCGCAGTGTGATGAGGAAATTCAATCTGCCATCAACCGCTTCGAGCACGGTTACAAGTTGCTTCACAACATCCCCTACCGAATTCCCGGAACTCCGCATGCACGCCGCCTGGTGGTCTTCCAGCGCAGGCATGCACCGCCCGGCAGAATAAAGCAGGAAGCTATGCAGCGTTTTTCAACCAGGCGAATCGACAGCGAGCAAAACGAAATCTTCAGAGGGTTAAAGAAGCTGCTGTCGGCACGCGGCATCAGAAAACAAAACCAGGCTTTGCTGTCTGGTTGGAAGCAGGTGACCGAGACGCTGCGAGATTTTCCGGAACGATGTGTCGGGTGGATCAGCAAGGCTGATAAAGATCCGCCGCCGGCTGGAGCGCCGGATCACATGGTGTGGTATCAATTGGCGCCGCTGCTGTTCCAAGCCATCGATCAATTTGGGACACACGCGCCGCTGCTGCTCATCACAGTGCCGCCTCTGGAACGTTGGGAACCGCCGTTCGGATTTCCTGAGGGTTGCACCGTAATGGTACCGTTTCAGGACCCGGAAAACGTCGGAGCATTGATTCGATCCGCTGTTGCTTTCGGCGCCACCCAGGTGATTCTACTTGCAGAAAGTGCTCATCCGTATCACCCAAAGGCTTTGCGAGCTTCGGGCGGAGCGGTTTTGCGCGCCAGGCTGCTGCACGGACCGGCCCTCCACGAAATCCCCGCCGATCTGCCCATAGTGCCGCTTTCCACCCATGGCAAAAATATCGCGCAGGTGGAGTTTCCCTCCGCCTTCGGTCTGTTGCCGGGGCTGGAAGGGCCGGGAATACCCGAGGGTCTCAAGGCTCAAGCAGTTTCCATTCCCATCGAGGCCGCCGTCGAATCGCTCAACGCTGCGGTGGCTGGAGCCATTGCGCTCTATGTGTGGTCCTCTATCAAAGCGGATCGATGAAAGACCGCCGCGCCCGGACCGACTGGATGCTGCCACGAATTTATTATCGGGTTTCTTTATGAGTGCCGCACGGCTGCATGCCGGGGCGGCCAATCGTGGAAATGGCAAGCAACAACCAAGCGCCGAGACGAATCTCGGCTCTTGGCGTGCTCCAGACAAAAATTACCTTTGGGCCTCTAGGCTTGTACCGGAACGATTATGACGTTCACTCGCCGGTTGAGCTGGCGACCGGCTTCGGTATTGTTGGAAGCGATCGGCTGGGCTTCCCCAAAGCCGACCGCCTGAATTCTCGCAGGGTCCACTCCCCTGGACAGCAAGGCATTCTTGACGGCATTGGCGCGATCCTCAGAAAGTCTCAAATTGTAGCTCTCAGACCCGGTGCTGTCGGTGTGCCCCTCCACCCGTATACGGGTCTGGGGATAGCGCTGCAAAACGCCGGCAACGCGATCGATTTCCGTATATCCCCCCGGGTTGAGCACCGCGGAATTGACGTCGAACAGCACATCGGACCTGAAAGTCACCGCCAAGACATCCTGTTCCCGTTGAATAGCCGCACCTTCAACGTTGGCAAAAGCCTGCCGCAGCTCCTGCTCCTGTTTGTCCATGTAGTTTCCGATCAACCCCCCGGCGATCCCTCCGGCAAGCGCTCCCGCCCCGGCTCCGATTAAAGTAGAGGCTGTATCGCCGCCGATGGCAGCCCCGAGGGCGGCACCTGTGGCGGCGCCGACGCCGGTGCCGATGGCCGCTCCCTGTTGCGTCTTATTCATTCCGGCGCAACCGGAAAGTATGAATACGAAGATCAACGCAATAACAATCCTGCTTTTCATTTTAACCTCCTTGGTGTGGCCACAATCAGCTGCCTATGCAACACTCTCTGAACACAGCCAGATTCCGTAACAATAAGGTGCTGTCGGATGCCTTCGGAATCACTCCCACTCCTGCGAATGAAACGATGTGCCGCTGCATTCATTAATTGTACCGCGGGCTGCTTCCACGGTCTTCCTTCCAACTCCAACAATAGACCTCTCCGCTGCCTTTGGCAAGGAGGCATCCCCTGGCTTGTGCGAGTCTCCCGCCTCCTCCCGGCAGCTTCATCATAACCTGGTTCTCCCGGCCGGCGAGGGATTTTTTTAACGCCTTCCAGCGGGAGTTGAAAGGAGAGCCATATTAACAGAAAAGCGCCATGAACGGCAGGGAAATAGGTGAAGCGCTGCACGCCTTGCTGATCCTGATTTGGTTTGCCTATTGCCAAGCAATGCGTTACATGACAAGACAAACTACAAGCTGCCACTGGAGACCTGCAGTTGCTTCCTGAGAAGAAGGAAAATAGAGTAGCATCAACGGCTAAGAATTGCGCCCGGCTTCGGCGCGCCGGCCTGTGTTTCCTGCTTCTAGCGGCAAGCGCCGCAATGGTATTGAGTCTTCCCTGGACCCAGAGGAAAATGGTGGGCGCAGTGCTCGATAAAGTTGAAAAACTGACAGCCATGACTATTAAAGTGGAGTCATACGAATGGGTGCCGTTTTCACAAATGCGTCTGGGATCGTTGCGGGTTCAGTCGGGTCGGGAGGATTTCCTGCGTTGTGAAATGGCGCTCCTGGATTATCGCCTGTCGTTCAAGTGGCCCTACGTGATTCCCACGGTCCTTCTCCTGGACAAACCGGAATTCCGCCTGCAAAGGGATGGCCGTGGGAAATGGTCCATTCCGCGACAGGCAACTAGCAGTGACAAGGTTCAAAAAAAAAAAAAAAATAGGGTTTCCAAACAAACAGGGTTTTGGTGGCGTGATTTTCCCTGGCCGCAAGTGCAGGTTCGATCGGGGCGAATTCTGGCATTTCAGCAAGGAGAATTGGTCCTTTCGGTGCAAAATTTTACCGGGACAGTTCCGTTTCGAGTAATGGACGGAGGCGATGTTCCTGTTTTGAAAATACAACTTGACCAGTGGCATGGGGATGTCGTTTTGCAATAGAAACGGGTTTACTGCAGGCACGACGCCAATGTGCAACTTACAGGGGGGTGATCCCAATGAAAATGCAGGAAGTTCGCGCCAGGGCAAGGGAGCTTGGAATCAATTCGTTTGGCAAGACGAAGATCGATTTGATCCGGGAGATTCAGAGGAAAGAAGGCTACTTTGATTGTTATGGAACTGCAGTTGGCGGCTTATGCGATCAAACGGAATGCTGCTTCCGAGCCTCCTGTCTGGCAGAAGGCAAATCGCAAAAAAAAGGCGGCAAGAAACCGTGAGGAGTGTTCATGACGACAAATCTTGAGACCGAGGACAGGATCGTACTTTTACAGATCCAGAACAGCAAAAAACCTCTGGAGCTGATCCAGTTGGTGTGGGACAAGAAGCGGAACTCTTTTGAAACGGAAGGCCTCAAGGACCTTTTTGGGGTAAAGGAAATACGCATTGAATCAAAAGCGCTGCTGGAATCGCTGGAGAGATACAGCCATGTTCTCTCTTTCCTTCTTGAAACAATGTCTGCAGCAGAAGAGTATAACCTTCCCTATGCCTATCAGAACGAATTCGAGTTCGGAAATGAAAAATATACCCTTCATGAAGAGGGAGAATATCGGGTATTGAGGACGTTGGGGGAGGAACGGGAAGAGAGCCTGCCGCTGCGTCTGTGATTGACGGGAGCAGGCTGTGGTATGAGCGGGAAATGTGCCCGAGAGCCAGGTGCCGTGTGCGTCAAGCACCGTGCCGTGTGGCTTCGAGGGGGATTAACGCGTAAGTTGACAGAGGGCCTCTTCTCTGATATTTTCCGCACACTTCAATCATTGAAATGGGGTAGTTCCGAGGCACGTTGGCTGTTCTTAACGGTATCTTTTTTCAGCAAGGAGGGTTGCATGAAAAAACTTTTATTAGTTGCCCTGGCATTGGCGTTGATATGCGGTTCAGCCTATGCGGCCGAACCTGTAAAAATCGGCCTCATGGGACCCATGACGGGATCATGGGCAAGTGAAGGACAGGAGATGAAGCAGGTTTTGGATCTCTTGGCAGCCGAGCTTAATGCCAAAGGTGGCTTGCTTGGCCAAGAGGTCGTTGTGGTGAGCGAAGACGATGGTGGTGATCCCAGAACTGCGGCTCTGGCTGCGCAGCGTTTGGCCACCCAGGGTATTGTCGGAGTGATAGGCACATACGGCTCTTCTGTCACCGAAGCCACGCAAAATATCTACGATGAAGCCAAGATCATTCAGATTGCCAATGGCTCAACCGCCATACGGTTGTCCGAAAAGGGGCTGCAATATTTCTTCCGAACCTGCCCCAGGGACGATGAACAGGCTAAAGTCGGCGCACAAGCCATAGAAAAGATGGGGTTCAAGAAAGTTGCCATCGTGCACGACAACACCACCTATGCCAAAGGGCTGGCCGATGAGGCGAAGGGAATCCTTGATGCCAATAAGGACATAGAGATTGTTTTCTTCGAGGCCATTGTGCCGGGAGAAAGGGACTACACAGCCATTTTGACCAAGATGAAGGGCTTCGAGCCCGATGTGGTCTTTTTTACCGGCTACTACCCTGAAGCCGGACTTATTCTTCGACAAAAGCAAGAGATGAACTGGGATGTGCCCTTTATCGGAGGCGATGCCACCAACAACCCCGATCTGGTCAAGATTGCCGGGCAGGATGCAGCGGCCGGTTTCTATTTCTTGAGCGCTCCGTTGCCCAAAGATCTCCCCTCGGAAGACGCAAAGCAGTTTCTGGAGGCCTTTTCCAAGAAGTATGGCAATCCCCCCAGTTCCATCTACGCAGTCCTGGCCGGTGATGGATTCCGTGTCCTAGCCCACGCCATAGCGGAAAGTAAATCGACCGATCCGGACAAGGTGGCAAACTTTTTACACAACGACATCAAAGATTTTCCCGGACTGACCGGAAAGATCTCCTTTGACGATAAGGGAGACCGGGTTGGCGAGGTCTACCGCGTCTACCAAGTAGATGACCAGGGGCAGTTCATCCTGATGCCCTGACGTTCCTTCCCGGATCAGCACATGGAACTCTCTTCCGTGTGCTGATCTTTTTTTATCCTCTTGTTTGCGAATAGTGATTGATGGAACAATTCTTCCAACAACTGACCAACGGTCTGGCAGTCGGGGCCATTTACGCCCTCATTGCTCTGGGCTACACCATGGTCTATGGTGTCCTCAAATTGATCAACTTTGCCCACGGCGATCTATTCACCATCGGCGCCTACCTTGGTCTGACGCTCCTGACGTCCTTGGCTCTGACGGAACACATCGGCCCTGTTTGGGGTGTTTCGGTATTGGCCGTCATGGTCATGGGACTGGTGGCACTGATAGGAGCCTTGCTCGATAGATTGGCGTACCGCCCCTTAAGAGAATCTCCCAGGCTATCTGCGGTGGTGTCTGCTCTGGGAGCCTCCATTTTCTTCCAGAATACCGTGATGCTGATCTATGGTGCAAGATTCCAGGTGTATCCACAAAATATTTTGCCCAAGACCGCCATCAATATTTGTGGCTTTTACGGTCCGCTGATTCGCTTTCTAATTTTGCTCGCCTCGATTGTGATGATGGGTGCCCTGTATTTTTTCATCCAAAAAACCAAGGTTGGCACCGCCATCCGTGCGGCTGCCATTGATCAGGGGGCGGCGCGTTTAATGGGGATTGATGTGAATCGCGTCATCCTCATGGTGTTTTTGCTCGGTCCAGCCATGGGAGGTGTAGCCGGTTTGATGGTGGGTCTCTACTATGGCCAGATCAATTTCACAATGGGCTGGGTCTACGGACTGAAAGCTTTCACTGCGGCCATTTTAGGGGGGATAGGGAACATACCGGGAGCCATGGTGGGAGGCATCCTGCTGGGAGTTATTGAAGCGATGGGAGCGGCTTACCTTTCCATCGCCTGGAAGGATGCCATTGCCTTTTGTGTCCTGATCCTGATACTTATTTTTCGGCCGACCGGCCTTCTAGGTGAACGGGTTGCAGAAAAAGTATAACGGTAAGATCAATCCCAGAAACGCGGTTTACACTGCGGTTGCAGTCGTGCTGGCAATGCTGCCGGCTTTTCTCAATCCCTACTGGGTTGATGTCCTGAACAGCATCGGTATATATGCGATTTTGGCGCTGAGCTTGAACATCATCGTGGGGCACGCGGGACTCTTCAACCTCGGCCACGCAGCGTTTTATGCCATAGGCGCCTATACGGCAGCGATTATCAACACACGCTTTGGCGTTCCGGTCTTGTGGCTGCTGCCCCTTTGCGCCTTGACGGCGGGGCTGTTCGCCCTGATCGTTGCGCGTCCCATCATACACCTGCGCGGCGATTATTTGTGCATTGTCACCATCGGGGTAGGCGAAATCGTGCGCATTGCCCTTATCAATAACGTGTTCGGGATGACCGGTGGGGCAAACGGCATTTTTGGCATCGATCGACCGTCAGTGTTCGGTTACACCGTTCGATCTCCTTACCAGTTTTTTTATCTCATTTGGGCGTTTGCCGGTCTGACCATATTTTTGTTTCACCTGCTGGAATATTCCCGTTTCGGGCGCGCCCTCAATTATCTGCGAGAAGATGAAGTGGCGGCGGAAGGAAGCGGGATCAACACCGCTCACTATAAACTGGCCTGCTTTGTTGTGGGGGCCGCGTGGGCGGGCATGGTCGGAAATATCTATGCTGCAAAAATGACGATCATTTCACCCGAGTCTTACAGTTTTTGGGAATCCGTGCTGATGTTTACCATTGTCATCCTGGGAGGCTCCGGCAGCATCCCCGGCGTCCTGTTGGGGGCCTTTCTCATCATCGGGCTACCGGAAATTTTTCGCGAATTCGCCAACGCTCGGATGCTGATTTTCGGTGCCGCCATGGTGGTCATGATGATTTTTCGCACTCAGGGCATCCTTCCCAGTCGACCGCGTAGCTACAAGCTCAGCAAATTGAGGGCAGGGGAAGGGAGTCCATGAGTCTCCTGTCGATCAAGCGTCTCACCAAGAGTTTCGGAGGTCTGACCGCCGTCAACAACGTCTCTTTCGATGTGGAACCCGGCCAGATCGTTGGTTTGATTGGGCCCAACGGTGCGGGTAAAACCACAGTTTTTAATTTGATCACCGGGATCTATCGGCCCGACCAGGGAGAAATTCTCTTTGATCAACAGGCTGTATCCCGATTGCCTACGCATCGAACGATTTCCTTGGGAATCGCCAGGACCTTCCAAACCATTCGCTTGTTCCAAAATCTGTCTGTGCTGGAAAATGTGTTGTCGGGCCGACATTGCCTCATGAAATCAGGAGTCTTTTCTTCACTCCTGCACACTCCGCGGCAACGCAGAGAGGAACGTGCCGCACTGGTCAAGGTGCTCCAGTACTTGGAATTTGTCGGTTTAAGTGATCAGGCCGAGCAACTGGCCAAGAATCTTTCCTACGGAAATCAGCGCCTGCTGGAGATTGCCAGAGCTCTTGCCACCGAACCCAGATTGCTGATTCTTGACGAACCGGCAGGGGGCATGAACGAACAAGAGACATCCTCGCTGGTTGCTCTTATCACCAGGATGCGGGAAAATGGCATCACCATTTTGCTCATAGAACATGACATGAGCCTGGTCATGCGCGTTTGCGAAAATATAGTGGTATTGGAGTACGGCTCGAAGATTGCCGAAGGATCCCCGGAAGAGATCAAGCAGAACCGGCGGGTTATTGAAGCGTATCTGGGCACCGAGGATGAGGAATAGATGCTTCTGGAAATTGTCGACCTGAGAGTAAAATACGGCAGCATTGAAGTCCTCCATGGGATTAACCTGAAGGTGAGGGAAGGGGAGATCGTTACCATTCTGGGAGCAAATGGCGCCGGCAAGTCAACGACGCTTTTGGCCATAAGTGGATTGGTCAAAGCTTCCAGTGGAGCCGTGTATTTCGACAAGAATCCTCTGCACAAACTTCCCGCCCACAAAGTGGTGCAGCAGGGGATTGCTCAAGTTCCTGAAGGACGGCGCATGTTCGGCACTCTCACCGTGCAGGAGAATTTGAGTCTGGGAGCCTACACGTGTAAGGATTCGGCACAGATAAAAAGAACCAGGGAGTGGATTTACGAGATGCTTCCCGTTCTCGCCGAGCGGCGCAACCAGCTCGCTGGAACTCTCAGCGGAGGCGAACAACAGATGCTGGCAATCGGCCGGGCTCTCATGAGTCAACCCAAAATCCTGTTGTTGGATGAACCAAGCCTCGGGCTGGCACCCCTCCTGGTCAAAATGATCTTTCAGACATTGAAAGAAATCAATGAAACCGGGGTCACCATGGTTCTGGTGGAACAGAACGCCAGAGCGGCACTCAAGTTGGCCAATCGCGGCTACGTCATGGAAGTCGGCAACATTGTTCTGGAAGACGATTCCGCCAGCCTCATGTCCAATTCCGAAGTACAGGCGGCTTATTTTGGGGGTACTCCAGCTTAATCTCGGCTCGGCATCCCCCCTTGGCGCCCGCCAGAATGGATCACACGGTTCTTTTCCAGCGGTCCTTGACTTTTCTTGCTTCACGTTTCCATTGAGGCCCCTGCTTGTTTTTTTTCCCTTTCCGGGCCGTCGCTCGGACCGCGGCTTCTCCCACTGCCTCGCGAAAATGGTCCACACCGACTACAAACGACCCCGGCAATTCCTCTCTAAGTGTCTTTTGCGGCGTTCTATCCTTCTTTTTAGGGCGCGACCCGAGCAATTCTTCCTCGCCTACGGGAGGGAACCGCAGATGTTCCATCGGAACGGCCTCAAACAGGAACAGATCGTGACCGGCGCCACGAATCACGACATCGTCACCTGCAGCCTGCTGTGCCAGGATCTCCACAAGAAAGGAGTAGGGATCACGGCGCCTGCCGATCCTCAAGGCAAGATCCCTGTCGGCGCAGGCCGCCAAAAAAGAACGTCCGCTTGCCCGTAGTCCGTGTCTTGATGCAAAAGTGTAGTATTTCCGAGTGCATGCGTAGAAGAGCCTGGGCGGAATCTTGTGCGCAATGGAGTAAATGGGAACGGGAAACTGACTTCGCAAATGGAGTAGATTATCCTTAACGGTAAAAGGGAGTTCAATTTGCAGATGGTGGAGCTCGTGAATATGGCTTTGGCGCACAAAGCGCAATGCCGGATCTTCCTGAAGAGCCCAGTAGAATTCTTTCCACGGCATCGTGCCGTCAGAAAAAAAAAAAAGTCCATATTCCGCCGGAGCGTGATAAGCAATGTAAGAAATTGTTTTTGCAAGAGTTTTTGGCAATAAGCGAGCCATAAATTGTCCTCAAGAGTCAACTTAACACATCGTTTATATTAATAAAATACTTTAAGTCAAAGGGCAACCGCAATGTTGTCGGGCTGGATCATGAAAACGATTTTGCCACCGTTGCTCAGCACAAGTCAGGTGTGCCCAGGACACCTATGACAGGTGGAATAACCGTGCGAGCAATGTCGCTCCTGGAGCCGCCGCCCAAAACCACTTCAACACGTCCGGTGCACAGTTCTTCGGCCATGCATCGCATCATTTTGGCAATGGGCAGGTACGCCTTGAGGCTCAGACCCAAATCACCGTAATCTCCCTGGTGCGTATCGAAACCAAAATACCAAAAAAGCATCTCCGCTTTGAAATCCTGCACGCGCGATTGAAATGCCTGAACAGCCGTCTGAGCATAGAGCTCGTCGATATCGGTCTCACTGGATACGGGACTGGATGAAAACCAGCGAAATCTTCCCGGAGCGGGCACGTCCACCTTAGTGCCATCGGCAGATTCGTAGCTCGAAGAGCACAAGCACACGTGTAGCACATCGGCATCATTTTTGAGCAAATCACGCGTTCCATCACCATGATGGGCGTCGCTGTCCAAAATGGCAAATCGTTTTACGCCATAGCGTTCGCGCAGCACATGGATGGCAATCACCACATCGTTGAAGCAGCAGTACCCGCCAAAGAAGTCTCGTCCTGAGTGGTGTCCGCCGGCACCGATGAAAGCAAAAGCGTTGCGGATTTCTCCTTGAACGATTTTTTCTGCAGCAAGCACAACGCCACCCACCGAATGCCAACCGGTGGCACACAACGGGTCCAGTTTGACCTCGCGGAGCAATTCCGCGGTGTGCACTTTGAGTATGAGTTCCTCATCGATGGGCGGAGATTCATACAGATGATACCGATCATCAGCGAGTAATGGATTGAGGGCATGAGGAAAGTGTTGCAGGCGGGATCCCTGTGTGAGGTAGCTGCGGCGGCTGAAGCTCGGGTGGTAAAAGATGCCGGTGTGATACTTGTGTTGTAAGGGTTTGTTGTCGATTTGGCTCATCGTGACATCGCCTCCTGGAGGAAAGTTCCATCGTGCCGCTTTAGTTTACATAATATATATTATCAGACTTCAATCGCACCTCGCCAAAACCACACCACGAAACTTTTTACTTGACTAGCAAAGCGTTTTTGACTACATATCAATGCGCAACCGAGCGGGAATAACTCAGCGGTAGAGTGCAACCTTGCCAAGGTTGAAGTCGCGGGTTCAAATCCCGTTTCCCGCTCCACCGTCAATCAGGGGTGGTTCCAGCCACCCTTTTTTTATGACTGATCTCTGCTCCGTCCGCCTCAACTCAAAACGATGACGAACAAAGAAACGCCACCCACAACAAAAATCGCCACCAGAAGGCGTTCTTCCAGGGAGATCCTCAAGAACCTCTATGAGCAGTTCACGTCCAAGGATCAGGTGCTCATCACCATCGACCCGGACCCCGATTCCATCGGCGCCGCACTCGGCCTTAAACGACTCTTGTGGCACAAAGTGCAGTCTACTACCATCGGGCTCATTCGGCCAATGAAAAGGCTCAATAACCTCACCTTGATAAGGTTGCTCAGGGTCCCCCTGGTGGTGCTCGACGACGACAACATCAATGAATACAAGAGTGATACCACCAAGTACGTGATTGTCGACGGTCAGCCCAACCATAATGAAGCTTTTTCTCAGTTTGACTATTCAGTCGTCATCGATCACCATCCCCTGACCCCGTCGGCGGCAGATGCGCCGTTTGTGGATATTCGCCCCGATTATGGTGCGACCGCCACCATGTTGACCGAATACTTGAAAGCTGCTCAGATTAAACCTTCACAGTCCCTGGCCACCGCTCTGCTTTACGGCATCAAGACGGATACGCGTAACTTTGAGCGGCATACGACCGCCCGGGACATTGAAGCATTTCGCTATCTGTATAGTCTGGCCAATCATAACATTTTGATCAAGGTAGAAATATCAGACCTGTCCCTGCGCGATCTGAAATTCTTCCAGAAAGCAATTGAACGCAAACATGTCGTCAAAGAACGCATTTTTGCCCATATTGACGAGGTGCCCACGGCAGACATCCTGGTTCTGATTGCCGAATTTTTCCTCAAAGTGCATGACATTTCCTGGAGCATCATTTCTGGAATCCAGGACCAAAATCTCGTGGTCATCATCCGCAATGATGGCTATCGCAAGGATGCCGGTAAAGCCATTAAGAAGGCATTCAAGAACCTGGATTGTTCAGCGGGCGGACACAAAGCCATGGCCAGAGCCGAAATACCTATGGAGGCCCTGTCCGAAGTCCTTCCCCGGTGCAATTCGACGGCGATTGAAAGATACATTCGCAAACGACTCTCGCCCTTTTCCTGATCAGCAGCAATGAAAAAAGTCGCAATGTTCACCGATGGAGCATGTTCGGGTAATCCTGGTCCGGGTGGCTGGGGAACCATTCTTCGCTACAAGACCGTAGAAAAAGAACTGTCCGGCTTCTCCCCTTCCACTACCAACAATCGCATGGAGCTCACGGCGGTCGTTGAAGGACTGAGAGCATTGAAGCAACCCTGCCGGTTAGACATTTATACCGATTCACGCTACCTGAGAGACGGAATCACCAGCTGGATACACACATGGAAGAAGAACGGATGGCAGACCAGCAACAAGTTGCCGGTGAAAAATAAAGACTTGTGGGAAGCTCTTGACAAAGAAGCGCAGAGGCATTCCATCGTGTGGCATTGGATCAAGGGGCATGCGGGACATCCAGAAAATGAACGGGCAGACCGCCTGGCCCGCGCAGCAATCGCCTCGCAGGGTCGCTAGTGCCCCGTATTGAAGAGCGATTGCCGGTTATCGGTGCGCTCCGCCGTGCACCGTGTAATCCCCGTTATCCTTGGCCGATAGTGTGGTTTGGCGTGCGTGTCATACCATTTCGCTATGCCGAATACCGTGACCATGCATAAAACACCGCATAGTACCGCTCCCATGGATTCATCCAGGGCTATGGAAGGAGCCAGCTTGCCGCCGAGGATCGTCCCCGTCAAAAGTGCCAATACGGGAAGGATATAGACGATAAAGGTCGCTTTGAGCAAGGATCGCGCCGGAACGCTGATTTGAACCCAGTCCCCCGTCTGTGCATGCATCTCGTTGGTGACTTCCACGAGCATTTCGTCATGTTCGGAGGAACCGCAGGTTACCCGTGAATGGCAGCCGGCACATGCGGACGATCGGTGCACAAGAACCAATGCCGTGGATGGGCCAACTTCCTGAACCAAGCCCTCTTCTGTGATCATGGATGAGGCCCCGTCGATCGAACGGAATGCATTTCAAGCCGCGGGCGGCCAATCTATGGAAAATCTCCGCTGCTGGGGAGCAATGATCAACCCCCTGACCCCTTTCTCTCTCATTGATTGCAAAAACTTTGTCCCCTCGACTGTTCCCATGACAAAAGCGCTGGTGGAGAGAGCATCGGCGGTCATCGCATCGGGTGCCATGACGGAGACGCTTGTAAGCCCGACAGCGGGCAAGCCGCGTTCCGGCGAAATGATGTGGTGATAGAGCCTTTCCTGATCGAAGTAGACTTCATAGTTTCCAGAGGTGGCCACAGCTCCGCTGATCATCCTTATGCTCTGCAGACACTTGTCCTTATTGAGCGGATCCTGCACCCCTATGATCCACGGCGTGCCGTTGCCCTTCGGGCCCAGAACACGAATATCTCCCCCGGCATTGATCATGGCATGCCGGATCCCGGCAGAACGAACGACGTCCATGGTTCGGTCTACCACATATCCTTTGGCGATGCCGTCCAGGGTGATTGCCATCCGGTCTTGCCGGAAGGATACTTCATGGGTTGCCAAATGCAGGTTTCGACTCCCGACGTAATGCATGGCTTCTTTTACCAGTGCCTCATCAGGAGGCCTGTGAGTCTTTTCGAAACTGGCCCGGTAAAGATCCAGTACGGGCTTTATGGTGACATCGAAAGCGCCTGCGGTGGCCGTGTGAAATCGGAGGGATGAATGGATCACCGCATGCAACTCCGGGGGAAGGTCTCTCAGGTTGCCGGTGCGATTGAGGAACCCGACGGGCGTTGAATCATCGTGGCAATTGAGAATGCCGATGACTCGGCTCATTTCTTCAAAAGCTTTTTCCATGGCCGCTTGCGCGCGTTCCTTGGAAGGATCAAACATGGTCAGATTGACGAATGTGCCCATGCACATACGGCTGCCCGTAACCTGATAGAATTCTCTATTGAAACGTGCAGCGGCGGCACCCAGGGGGGAGCCCAGCGTCTTGGCACCAACAGCCAGCCAGGCCGAGATCGCCACGAAGTGTCTGCGTGTCATATCCTGCTTTGCCTCACCCGGATCTTGACTCATCCATTAACCTCCTGGAAAAGGCTAACCAAACATGATAACTTTGTGTTGTACGTAATTGCAAAAGTTCAAATCGTTTATCGGCATGAGTTTTTTTACTTGAAAAGCCAGGGAGTGTCAAACTCCCAGTGTTGCTCAAATAGCCTTTAAGCCACAGACGAGAGAGTCATGTCTTAGAATCTCGATGCAACCCATGTCGGCTGGCTGATTTGGATGGTATCAGGATGATTTATGAGAAGCCCTGAAGATTCTGCCGAATCGGATGAAATAGTGCTTTACATGCTGCACTGCGGACTGGATGGTAGGATTTTGCAGAAAGTATGCCGTCAATACGATTTAAACATCCGCATTCACCAGTTTCCCCGCGAGGAATTATTTTCCTATCACATGCACACCAGGCGCAAGACTCCTGATCTCATCCTCATCCGTGGGCATTTCATCCCGCTGGTCCATGAACTCGATCACAACCGTGATATTCCATATGTGGTAGTGTCGTCCAAACTCAAATACGGCAATGGACAACCGGTATTTATCCATGCTGACAAGGGTTATAAAGATTCGCAAGACACATTGGCCATATATCATTCCCTGGCCCGGACTATCAAAAAGATGGTGGAAGCGCGGCTGGGTGGTCACCAGACGGAACGGGATGAAGGAACTCCCGGCGGTCCTCAAGGATAGGTGAAAAGTGTTAAAGATCATATATCATGAAGACTATTTGACCGATTATTTCACCTCGTTGGCTGAAAACCCGCTTCGAATTTCCATCATATACAATAAGCTCAAGGACTACTACGCAACCGTGGAGCCGGAAAAGGCCTCCAAGGAAAGCATTCTGCGAGTTCATTCGCAAGAGCATTTGGAGAAGGTCCAGCAGGAAAGCATGGAAACCTATCAGACCGCCATGCTGGCGGCCGGAGGGGCGTTATGTTCGGCTCACCTGGCCTGCCAGGGTCAACCGAGCTTTGCGATCATCCGACCGCCGGGACATCACGCCGGGAGATCTCGATACGGGGGCTTCTGTTTTTTTAACAACATCGCAGTGGCCGTAGCGGAGCTCCTGGAAACCGGCCTCATCCGTAAAGCGGTCATTGTGGACATAGACATGCACCGGGGCGACGGTACCCAAGACATTTTTGCGGAGACCTCGTCGGTTTGCGTCATCGATGTTTGGTCGAGGCAGCGTGAAGCTTACCTGGAACTTCTGCAGGATGAACTAGACCGTGTTGAGGAGGCAGACATCATCGCTGTTTCGGCAGGTTTTGATTTGTATGTAGAAGATTGGGGGGGACTGCTGGAATCATCCGACTTTCACCGGATCGGCTGCGCCATCCATGAAACGGCTCATGCCAAAGCCCGGGGACGATATTTTTCGCTGCTCGAGGGAGGATATTTTCTCAACGACCTTGGCAAAAACGTCTTGGCTTTTTGCCAAGGTCTGGAAGGAAAAAAAAGCGAATCAGATGCCGTTTAGAGCGGTTTGGTGACGGTTTTGTTTAATCTCTCTGGCCCTTCTTATTACCGGAGAGATCCATATGCGACTGAATTTTGCCCCGTAGGATTCCTGCATTTTTTCCAATTCACAGATATTCCCCTCAAGTGCCAGAATAGTCCACTCCAGCTCGACCAGAGCCCCGTTGGCTTGGCTGTTGGATTTCAATCGCTGATAGGCGGTTTTGATCGACGGCAGGTGCTTTTCGCGCGCTGCATAGCGCAAGGCTTTAGCGGCGGCCCTAAAAACTTCGCTATGGGAATCCTGCAGCATCTCAATGAGACTTTCGACCCACGGAGAAGCGGATTCATGAGCAAAAGCCCCGACCGCTGCCGCTCTAACATTCAAATCCGGATCCCCGGTCAAAGCGAAAAGCCTGCGGAATGTCAGCTCGTCAGGCTGGCTCGCCAGCACTTTTACCGCCTTCAGGCGGACTTCGGAGCTTGTGTCCTGCAGAAGTTCGAAGAGTATGGCACGCAGCGATTCGACTTCGGTTCGTCCAGCCAGCTGCTCGGCCGTGAGCTGTCGGACAGAAAAGTCCTGATCTCGGGCAAGCTTTTGGATGATGTTCGCGTCCGGCTGGTCTTCAGCTGCAAAATAAAAGCGCGCTGCCAGTCGTCTGCGGCTGGGTTCCCCATCATTCAGATACAGTTCAATTCGATTGCCAAGGGTCTCCCTGATCAAAGCGGCGAGCTTTTGAGAGGTCGGAAAGCGTACCGAGAACAAAGCTTTTTCCATGGCACTCAACATCCTGTCGCCACCTCCGGGGAGATTCTCCAAACAGACTTCCACTGCAGTTTCGAAGAGCTCCTCTCCACATCTCATCTGCCCCAGGCACTTGAAGGCCTTCAAGAGGACAGCGGGGCGTTTGCTCTTGAGTAGTGCCCGAACGAAGTGGAGCTTCACCTGCTGCTCTTCTTCAGTCCTGTTTTTCAAGCGGGAATAGAGAAGCTCTTCCTCAGGGGCTGCCTCGACCACACACAATGCATTGCCTCTGGGCGGTGCCAACAGGCCGTCAATGAGAACAAAAGGAAGTAGATTGGGGTGGAGGGACTTAAAAATATGGCACTCCACAACCCTGCTCGCAGGCGACGTCGAGTCTCCGGCTGCCATGGTGGGGATAGCCATGCTGTGGGAAAATGCAAAGGAGTGCTTGTCTTTCCACCCGTGAGTGATGAATAAAGGTTCGACGTATTTCCAATCCCTCAGAATATTGAGCGCTTTATTCCACTGCTCCGATTGTTCCGAAAGGATGAGCGGTGGCCTAGATTTGAACGAGACAAGTTCTTGAACAATCTGGTTGCTTGACAAGACGACGACGTCGCCGCCGTCGGCATGCAAGTGATAGAATATCAACCCAAATCCAAGGCCCTTAAATACTTCGGATTCAAATGTAGATTTGACCTCTTCGATATAGGCGAGGACATTACCCAGCACTTTGTCGGGATTTCCAAGGAAGCTTTTCTGGTCGATTCTTGCATTGATCATAAACAATCTTTCCTTCATGGCTTGCACAGGGTCGCCGTGCTGATCACAGCAGCCAGAACCCTTGCCGGCCTTTTAGCAACATTGATTTGCGTGGGATGCAATAAGCCACAAATCGACCCACGGGCGTAGGGTCTAGAGTCAAATGGGGCTTCCCTGCGTGATGGCGCGGGAGATGACGGCGGATCTCTGGTTGCCGAAGATTTTGCCGGGATATAAAAACACCTCTCGCAGGAACTGCAAAGAGGCAAAGTACCGTTTGTCATGCCTTTGACCTCATGGCTCCCTTGCGGGCTGGCGTTGGCACCTTCCAAAAATACAACTTCCGGAAAAGGTTGCCGGGCGGTCGCAGGGCCAGTTCCCTCTCGCCTCTCTCCATGACTATATTGTTTTATCAGCTAAGCATATTTGTTTTCAGAAGTCACGAATTTTTTGGTGAAATTTTTAATCCTTGTCGAACAGGTCTGCTCCTGTGCCGTAGAAAATGTTACTGGCAAAGATAAGCTGAACATCCTCAGTAACATCCCAAACGCCGCGCGGCTGAAGAATCCCGGGGGGATCGGCCATGTTGTTGATAATGGTGAAAAAGACGTTGAACAGAGGAAGGTATTGAGAATGCTGAAGGCGACTACCACCAGAATGATATAGAAAATGAATCCGCTCACCAGGTCCATTTTGATGGCCTGGACCAAACCCGGCATCAATTCCTTCCAGTCAAGCACAACCAGATTGGCATGGTCGTGCATGTCGCTTAGCTTTGCTGCTACCTCTTGCTTAATCTCCGGTACGGCCTCCAGTGATTCGTCCACAATGACCGCCTCGTGAACGGAGCCGCTCATGCTGTACACATCCTGAAAAAACTTGAGCGGGATATGGACCATGCTGCGATCGTACTCGTCCTGGCCCGAGCTGAAAATCCCCTTCACCTCAACCACGGTCGCCGCTATAGAGCCGTCCCGCCCCTGACCCAGCAGAACCAGTTCATCGCCGAGACGCACCTGCAAATTCCTGGCAAGCAGCTCTCCAATTAGTGCATGATTGGTATCGGTTGAAGCCAGGTAATTTCCTTCGCGAGTGATTTTGGCAAGAATGGAGACGTTTGCTTCCTTGCCTTTCAGGCTTTTTCGCAAAACCCGCTGCACATTGTGCTCAGCACACGAAATTGTCCCCCGGATGGATTCAAGATCCTCCCGGGGTTTGGATAAGTTGAGAGCCCCGAACAATCCTCCTTGAGGCTTTTTGTTAATCGCAGCCCTTGGGGGATCAACCGGCAGAATCGAGGATTGCTCCGCAAATAAAAAGAGCGGTCATACGGACCGCCCTCATGGATCATTTCTCTTGGGTTGTACAACTGTTATCTTGCCACTGCCCAAGGCTGAACCTGCATGGTTAGCCACCCGCAAAAGGCTGCGGAGATTTTGCGTCATCGATACAGTTTTTCAATTCATCCTGGGATGCGTTCTTAGGATCTTTCAAAGCACCCAGTTCACAAATAAATTCATTGCCTGCCTTGTCTTTGACCCAAACAAACGGGGTTCTGCCTTGCGGTGTCGTTACTTCGCTCATTGTTGCCTCCTAATCAGTTGATTCTTGGTTATTTTTCATCCAGCCTCAGTCCTTGACCACAAAATAAACACCACTGCCATTGGAACAACGATTGATTATTGCTGGATAAACACCAGGGAAATACTCGTAGCCCGGTGCACGGCAAACGCAACGCAAGCGGCAAGGCGTGGTAACCGGAAACGCTGGCATGGTGGGACCGCCGCAGTGTTGTTCTTAACAGCAATGTGAGAAGTCACGTCTTGGTGGGTCGGAATGCGACCCGAGGGCACTCCCTGACACAACGGTTTTCTCAGGGAGTGCTTCGCACACCCTCACCTAAAGGAGCGCGCGCATGTTCCAAAGCGAGTTTCCAAATTTCTGCTTAAGGAGGCCGAAAAGCATTTCAATCGTTGGGTGTGTTTCCGGATGGCAGGGTGATGCTCGGCATCTCGAGTAAAAAGGAATGAAGATTGGCCTTGCTGTTTTTCAGACCGAGTTTGTGCCGAATATTTTGCCTGTGAAATTCTATGGCGCGGATTGACAAGCCCAACATTACGGCAATTTCTTTGCTGTTCAGGCCGTTTCTGATAAGAGTTGCAATGCGTCGTTCACTGGGAGTCAATCCTACTGAACGGATTGTTAAGTCTCTGGCAAAGGAAGAACGGATGTCCAGTAAAGCATTTTCCAGTAATTTTAGGTGGTTTTGAATATCTGGCGGCAAGCTCATGGCGTTCATTTTTTGCACATAGGGCAACACACTTTCCTGAATGTTTAAAGCAATCTTTTCCTGCACTTCCCGCTTTTCCGTTTCGACCCGCTGCAGCACCTCTTTGAGTGCGGTATTGGCCCTTGCCAGTTCTTCCGCCTTCAAGTGCAATTGTTCCTCCTGCGCACGAATTCTCTCGTAGCTCGACTTCAACCCGGTAATATTGTCATGGCACACGACGGCACATACCTTTTGGTTCATGGAAGAGCGGGTCGCTTGAATGCGAAACCAACGCTTTTCTGTGGGCGAGTGGCAGGGGTAGTCCATACTAAATTGCTTCATCTTCCCTCGGATGACGTTCTCTATTCCTTCAGCAATTTGGACCGCAATGGGAGCATCTGCGTCGGTGGCGGCATAGCAAATTTCCAGATAGTTGATACCGATCCAGCCAAACTCTTGGGACATGCCATTTTCAGCGGCGAATTGCTTCCATGCGCGATTGGTGAAAAGAATTGCGCCTGTTTCGTCCAGCAGGGCTATATGGGCTGAAAGAGCATCCAGAATCGCCTCCAGGGAAAACCCCCGTTTCTTGTCGGCAAGCTCGGCCAAGGCCTCTTGGAAATGGCTCAAGCAATCTCGGATGGCTTCCAATTCGAGCAATATTCTGTCTTGGGGGGAAGGTTTCCCGGCCGTCATGTTCTATGCAGCGCTTTCAATGGGTGAAGCCGATTCTGCAAACAATAATCGCTCTTGACTTTCACCTTATTTTCACCTTATTTTAAAAACCGTGAGATGGGCAAGTTTTCCATTGTAATCATACACAATAAACGCGGCAGAAACCAGTCGCAGGAGGATGGCGTCATGAGGCTCACACCGGCACAGGAAAGAGTCTATCGCTTTGTGCAGGACTACCTGCAACAGCACGGTTATTCCCCTTCTTACGAAGAAATCCGAACAAATTTGGGATTCCGATCCCTCAATGCCGTTTCCAAGCATCTCAAGCAACTGGAAAAACGTGGCTACCTGCAGAGTCCCTGGGGCAATCAAAAACGCGCTCTGGACTTGTTGCCGCTGCGCACAGGGGCCGCTTCCATTCCCTTTTTAGGGGTGGTTGCCGCCGGCACTCCCATCGAAGCGATCGAGGTTCCCGAATCGATTGAAGTGCCGGAAAGCTTGCTGGGGAGCGGCAACAATTTCGCCCTGAAGGTGCGGGGTGATTCCATGATAGACGAAGGAATCCGTGAGGGAGACATTTTAATCATCACCAAGCAGTCGCATGCGGAAAATGGGCAAACGATTGTGGCCTTGGTCGGTGGTGAAGCAACCGTCAAGAAATTTTATCCGCACGGCGAAGAAGTAGAACTGCGACCGGCAAACAGCCGCATGAAATCCCTGCGGGTGCCGGCCCGCGATGTAGAGATCGTGGGGACGGTGGTAGGGCTTTTGCGCCATTATCGACGGTCATGGCGTTAGACACGGCGGGGACTGAACAGGATGCGATGTTCGCAGAGATGGCAGGAATTGTAGTCTCTTAAATACATATAATGAGTAAAGCCATGGAGCGATGTATTGCCCATCTGGATGTTCCCGATTTTTATGTCACCCTCGAGGAGCTGCGCCGTCCCGAGTGGATAAAACGGCCATTGGCTCTGGCGGAAAATGGACCGCGGGCTGTCGTCCAGGGAGTGAATGGCATGGCGCGCAGGGAAGGCATTCGGGAAGGCATGCCGCTTAGCCGGGCACGACGCTTCTGCCGCAGGCTGGTGACCGTTGCCCCCGACTTGTCGTTCTACAGGACTCGGCACCAACATATCCTGGAAAGCCTCGGTTATTTTTCCCCTTTGGTCGAGGGAGCCCTTCCCGGACGCTATTTTGTCGATCTAACCGGTACTCGACGGCTCTGGGGACCTGCTCCGGATGTTGCCTGTCGCCTGGAACATAGACTGGCGGCGCAAAATGGTTTGCATGCGCGCATCGGACTGGCCGCCAACAAATTGATCAGTCAGGTGGCGGCAAACTGCATTCCACCAGGGGATTTAAGCTGTATTTTCCCGGGTGGGGAAACCTTTTTTTTTGCTCCCTTACCGGTCACCTTTCTTCCCGGCGTCGGTTTTAAAACGGCCTCCCGACTGGCCGATTTTAACATCCGGCGGATCGGTCAATTGGCTCATTTGCCGGCAAAATCCCTCTACCAGGTTTTCGGTGAGGCCGGTTCCAGGCTTCTGCGACTTGCCCGGGGCATCGATTCCACTCCCATACTTCCATTCCGGGAGACCCCCCGTTTGAAGGTGATCCACAACCTGGAGCGGGACGAAATCGATCGAGAACGCCTGGAAGCAATCCTGTTTCAACAGGTGGAAGAAGCCGGTTGGCTCCTCCGCCGACAGAATCGCTGCCCGGGGAAATTTTCTCTGGAGATCCGCCATGCCGATGGTAGAATTGTTAAAAGTCAGGCTTTCCTGCCGCGCGTTGCCGCGCATGTCGATTACCGATTATTTTCCTTCATCCTTCCGGTTTTCAAGCGGCTGATTCAGCGCCGCGTCGCCATTCGCCGCATGGTTTTGGAATTTTATGAGTTTTCTGTGCCCCTTCGGCAGATGTCGCTTTTTCCTTGGGAAGAAGCTGCCACCCGCCGCACCGAAAAGCTGCAGCAAGCCATGGATCACATTCGCCGGCGTTTCGGTCGCCGGGCAATCGAGTGGGGCAAGACCCATGAGTGGTTTCAAGCGCAGATGAACGCCGGTCAACGTGGCTAAAAAGGGATGGGTTAAACGAGCGGCATACCAACAGAATAACAACGTACCGAATGCTTGTTTCCCTCCTCTGGATTCTTTCTATGCCGAGCTCCTTTGTTCACTTGCACGTGCATTCAAGCTACTCCCTGATGAGGGGGGTCAGTTCCCCTGAAACCCTTTGCAGGAAGGCAAAGGAAGTGGGGTTTGACACCTTTGCTTTGACCGACACCAATGGCTTTTACGGGTTGATCCATTTTTTGGAAGCCGCCCGCCGATACGGCATCCGTCCCATCCTAGGAGCCCACCTTCAAACCAAAACGGAAGAAGCCGTTATCCTGGCGAAAACTCCTCTGGGTTATGAATTCCTCTCAGATTTGATCACCCGCCGCCATTTGCAGGAAAGTTTTTCACTCATACACCAATTTCCCAATAACCGTCTCCATCTGGCTTTATTGAGCAGTGATCCGCATCTTCTCACGGCCTTAAGTTCTCATGCCGATTGCTGGATGGAAGTTGTGGCCGGACCTGCCAGTCGCAAGTCACTGAAAATCGCCAATAGTCTGAAGATCCCGCCGGTTGCCGGCAATGTCGTTTGTTTTGCGCACTCCGATGATTACTCACTGTACCGTCTGGTTCGGGCGATTGATCTCAATCGCACCCTGAGCGACCTTCCTTCGAACGAAGTGGTTGAACCGCAGCGCTGGTTCAAGACGACTCAGCAAATGATCCGGCATTTTCCCAGCAGTTGGGAAGCGCTGGCCAACAGTGTCAAATTGGCCCGGCAATGCCACACGGCATGGGATCACTCACGGACCGTCTTCCCTTACTATCGGGATCGACAAGACGATCATTTTTCACTTTTGCTGAACCAATGCCGCGACGGAATTCGCTGGCGCTACGGGCGCACCAACGAGACCATTGAAAGGCGTCTTGCGGAAGAGCTCGATTTGATCGTTGCCAAAGGCTATGTGGATTATTTTTTGGTAGTGGCCGACATTGTCCGACGCCGTCCCATTCATTGCGGGCGAGGAAGCGCTGCAGCCAGCCTGGTGAGCTATTTGTTGGGAATAACCCACGTAGATCCCATCCGCCACAATCTTTTATTCGGCCGATTTCTAAATCCCCAGCGGCGGGACCACCCCGATATCGATGTCGATTTTCCGTGGGATGAGCGCGACGATTTGTTCGATGAGCTACTCAGCCATTACGGTCCACAGAGAATGGCTTCGGTCGCCAATCATGTCGGATTCGGCGGACGGGCGGCTGTGCGGGAAGTAGCCAAGGTGTACGGAATTCCGGCGGGCGAAATTAAAGAAGTGACCCGGCGCATGGGCTCTTGGACTCATCCCGGGCGCATCCGGGAGCGCGTGGAGAGTCACCCTAAATTCCGTGCTTTTGCTCTCGATCCGCCGTGGCCGGAAATTCTTGCTCTGGCAACCCGCCTGGAATCCATTCCCAGGCATCTTGCGGTGCATTGCGGCGGGGTTATCCTGGTTCCCGATCGCGTTACCCGCTACGTTCCCGTAGAACGCAGTGCCAAGGGGAACAATATCATTCAATGGGAAAAAGATCAGACGGAACAAGCGGGGCTGGTAAAAATCGATCTATTGGGCAATCGCTCTCTGGCCGTTATTCGAGATACGCTGGCTGCGGTTCAAAGAAACACCGGAAGAGTGCTGGATTACGCTTCCTTAAATCCCCTCGATGACCCCGCAACGTTGGAATTAATCCGCCGTGGCGACACCATGGGAGTGTTCTACGTGGAATCTCCGGCCATGCGGCAGCTGCAGCAAAAAACTCGACGCGGCGACTTTGAGCACCTGGTCATCCATTCGTCCATTATTCGTCCGGCCGCCAATCGCTACATTCAAGAATACATCCGCCGCCTGCATGGAGTTCCTTATCAGCCCCTGCATCCGGATCTGCGGGAAACTCTGGCGGAAACCTACGGCATCCTGGTTTACCAGGAACAGGTGGTCCAGGCAGCCATGATTCTGGCAGGATTTGACTGGGCGGAAGCGGACGGACTGCGTAAGGTGCTCAGCAAGAAAAGCACTCAACAACTCTCCCATTATCACCAATGCTTTCGTGACGGATGCCTCAGGAGGGGCGTCTCCAAAGAGGTGGTCGACAGCATCTGGGAGATGTTCACCTCCTTTGCCGGATATTCCTTTTGTAAACCTCATTCGGCATCGTATGCTCTGGTGAGCTTCAAAGCCGCTTATCTCAAGGCGCATTATCCGGCGGAATTCATGGCGGCAGTGATCAGCAACGGCGGAGGATATTACAGCACATTCGCCTACGTTTCCGAAGCGCGTCGTATGGGAATAACGGTTTTGGGACCGGATATCAATCAAAGCGAGTGGACCTATGGGGGGCGAGAACAAACCATTCGAGTCGGATTCCAGCAGTTGCAAAATGTTCATCGCGGCGCCCTGGAAGACATTTTATGCGAAAGGGAGAGGAACGGACCGTTCGAGTCTCTGGAAGATTTTTTGCTGCGTGTCGCCCTTTCCCCCGCCGATGCTCCTGTTCTGGTAAAAAGCGGCGTACTGGATTGTCTCGCTGGAACGTTCAATCGCCCCCAGATTCTCTGGCTGGTTGAAGCGAGGCTCAATTCCCATGGGCGTAGCAGCCGTTCGAGCATGGCCGACAAGCCCTGCCAACTGAACCTGTTCGGCCGGCGTGGCAAAATCCGGGTTCCTTCCCTGCCGGATCTGACTGCGCAGCAAAAATGGCGGCAAGAAATTGAAACTCTTGGATTTGTGTTGTCGGTGCATCCTCTGCAAACGTTGAAACCAGCCATTCGTGCCTTTCCCTGCCCGATTGTGCCTGCATCAGATCTGGCACAACACATTGGGCAAAAGGTCTGGATGCTGGGCTGGCCGATTACCCGTAAAGAAGTGGTAACAAAGGAAGGAGAGCCGATGGAATTTGTTTCCTTCGAGGATCAGACGGCGATTTATGAGGCCGTTTTTTTCCCTGACACCTTCAGGCGCTTTTGCCAGGATCTGGACCACAACAGAGCCTATCTGCTGCATGGTAGGGTGGAAAATGAATTCGATGCGGTGAGCTTAACGGTGAGCCAACTTCGTCGGATTGCTTTGAACGGTGAGCAGCCCAATCCACTAAAAAATCAACCTTCCATTTCGCCTCCTGTCAGGCTGTAAGCCTTGAGGGCACCGTCCAGCAGCAGGAAAGAATGCAGCTGGATGGAGATGATGGCTGCGTCCGGGTGGTCTGCCAGTTCCTTCAAATGAGGATGCCGGATGACAATCTGACGCAAAATCTCGTCGCGTTCCTTTGGGTCCACCGTAACGCTGCACGTTCCTGAGATGGTCAGAGCCTGAATTCGAGACCTCTGGTCGGGTTCCACTTGGGTGCGGGTATCAATGAGCAGACTCACTTGAGGATTGGCGGTTAAATTCCGGTACTTTTGCGTATGCCGACGCGTCACCATGTAAATGCCATCTGCCCGTTCATTCGTCAGATAGGCCATGAGTGAACAGTGCGGTCTATGGTCATGGCAAGTTGCCAAAACACACATGTTATTTTCTTGAACCAGCTTTCTGATCGTTTCTCTCATCCCGGCAGTGCCTTCCTCTCCCCTACCCGTCCACACGCGTCATCTTGACCGGGTTGTCGAGCCCGCGAATGGTGTAATACACATCGTTTCCTTCAACGAATATCCTTACCCCGTATTTCCTCGGTTCGCCATAGATGGTAGCGCCGTTGATGGTCCATGCGACCCAATCCATCTTCTTTTTTCTTCCACTGCGCCATGTGCGCTGTTGGTAAAGAGCATATTTGTCGGCGTGTTTCACCAGGGTGTACTTGAAGTAATTGTCATCTTTCTTATATCTTAGAAAGGAGCATTCCCAGGTTCCCATGAGCAAAGGGTGCGGCTGCTGGACAACTTTGCAGAAAACGCTCGGTGTTCCGCTCTGATCCGTCAATTGGGCACCCTGTTTCAACGAGCACCCCACCAAAACAAACAAAACCGTTATGAAAAAAGCACTGAGTTTTTTCACTTCATTCTCCAACCGCTTCACTTAATTTTTGTACGGCCTGCTCGAGTTCTGAGAAAAGATCAAGGGAGAGAGTCAAACCCTTTTTCGATGGGTGGAATTCTCCGTCGTCCCCCTTATAATAGATACGCAGATCCACGTATTGCTTGCCTTTGAATACCGTGATGGAAGCCCGAACTTCCTCCAGTGGGTTTTTCGGAAAAGTATACACTACCTGGGCGTCTTTACTCATAAATTCATTCCCTGCATGCTATGCTTACACCAATTTGATAGGTTCGACTACTTACAAGACGGGAGCATCAAGTGATGCTCCCGTCTTGTTGATTGTTTTCGAAGGAAAAGCTTTGCTCCGATTGGGTTGTTTTATTCGCTGTCCATTTGGGCATCCATGAGCCGGCGCGAGGATACTTCGTCGGTGGCATAATCGGGCAGCAGAATCGGGGCTATCAGCGGATTGGTGATACCGGCCTCCGCCAGCTCCTTTTCAAATTTGTTCACGTGATCCAGCGTCAGCTTCTTCAGCTCAACCCCGTTGGACGCGTAATTAGCGGCGCTCACTCCGGCCCGACGGCCAAAAGTGATAATGTCTTGCAGGCTGTTGCCCATCAACCGGTTTTCCCCGTGTATTCCTCCAACAGTTTCACCCGCTGCAAACAGTCCCGGGATAGCCGTTGCCGCTGCCGAATTGATAGCAATCCCGCCGTTTTGATAATGCAGGGTCGGGTAGACCAGCATGGGTTCCTTGCTGATGTCGATCCCGTGGCGATCGAATTGGATAAATTTGGCCGGCAGTTCCTTGCGCACGGTGCCTTCTCCATGAAGCAGGTCAATCATCGGCGAATCCAGCCACAAACCAAAACGGGCGGTGGGCGTTATCACCGCTTTGTTCTTTTCGACAGCCTCCTTGATCAGTTCCGCAGACTCAACATCGCGCGGTTCCAGGGGGAAGCAGAACTGCTCGCCATCGATGTTCAATACATGCGCACCGAGACCACGCACTTTTTCGGTGATCAACAATCCCACATTCTGTTCCGGATACGCCACTCCCGTTGGATGGTACTGTGTCGAATAAAGAAAGTTGGTGCCCACTCCAACGCGGTAGGCCATGACCACTCCGTCCATGGTGGCGCCATAATGGTTGGTTGTGGCAAAGCCCTTGATATGGAGACGGCCGAATCCACCCGTGGCCAGGATAACCGCTCTGGCGCGGGCCACAAAAAATTCACGGGTTTCCATATTGTACAGGACGGCACCGGCGCATTTGCCTTCTTCATCCAAAAGCAGTTCGACCGCCGGGCAGAATTCCAATGTGGTAATGAGATCGCGCCGGTTGCGCGCTTCGTCACGCAGGACGCGCATGATCTCGGCGCCGGTCATATCACCGGCAGAGTGCATGCGTTTGCGCGATGATCCGCCGAAGTGACGCACATCGAGCCGGCCGTCTGGAAGTTTGTTGAACATCATTCCCAGGGATTCCAGCCAGGCGATGGACAGGGGAGCATCATGTGACAGAGCCGCAACCAGGTCGGGTTGGTTGGTGAAATGTCCTCCACCGATCGTATCCAGGTAGTGGTAAAAGGGCGAATCGCATTCCTGCGAGGCTGCCTGGATCCCTCCCTCGGCCATCATCGTGTTGGCGTCGCCGTGGCGCAGTTTGGTGGGCATGATGACGTTCAGGCCGGCTTGTGAAGCCATCAATGCGGCAGATGTTCCGGCGCCGCCGCCGCCAATGATCAACACATCGGTGTCGAAATCGACCTTGCTGAGATCGATTCGTTCGGGTCTCAGCATCGATCTTGATTCCAGCATGCCGGCAACCTCCTCGGGAAAAGCCTGGCCCTTATTCGGTCCCACTCTCACCGGACGGCGCCCTTCCTGCTGATAGTCCGGGTGAAACTTGTTGAGCACCACTTCGCGCTCTTCCAGGCTTAAAGCCGGATAATGCTCTCCACGCCGAGCCCTTTCGACCCGCTCGGGCCTGCTGGCCTCCACTCGCTTAATCAGTTCTTTCATCTCGGGAGTATAACCCATGATCTTCTCCTCATGTCCTCAGTTCAGTACGTACGCTGGGCTTGGTCCGAACCTTCCGGTCCGGTGGTTGTCAATGTTCGTCGACGGAGCCGTTGGGACAGCCCCGAGGCTCCCCCTATTTCACTAGAGATATTGCGTATCCTGCGGCATCCAGGTGCCCAGCGGCGCCAGATCCGGTTCGCGTTCTCGTTCCTTGTAGAGCTTTGCCAACTCGTCCTTGCTCATTTCGGTGAGCTTGCCCAGGATCTCGTCGTATTTGCCGGATTCAATCTCTGCCACACGCTTGGCCAAATGATCCGCATGCGGCTGGATATACTTTCCGTATATACGCCGAGCCAGCTGAGCAATGTGATACTGGGGAAGTTCGCCCATACAGCGGCTGGCACAAAGGCCGCACTGGATACAGTCAAACGACAGTTTGGCCGCCTTGGCAATGTCTCCCTGCTTTAGAGCCGAGATGTAATCCAGCACCTGAACACCCATGGGACATGCCTTTGTGCAATTATTGCAAGCGACACAGCGAAACAACTCCGGATAGAGGGCGAAGATGGCTTCAGCGGTGGGTTCAATCTCATCCAGACTGTAGCCGGCGCGATTAGCAGGATAAAAGGGAATCTGCGCCAGGTACATGTTCGGTTCAACGACAGTTTGGCATGCGAGGCCAAAGTGCAGTTTGTAATCTCCTTCCTTGCGGTATACGGTAGGACACGCGCCGCAGATTCCTCCGCGACATCCGCACCCCCTGAGGAACTTGAAACCGGCAAATTCCATGGCTTTCATGATGGTCAGAGTTTCCGGAACCTCATACTTCTTACCCATGACATAGATGGGTATCGTCTTGGCTCCCTCGGGGAGAATAGCCCGGTCTCCTGTGGCTACCTGTTGCGCTGGAGTACTTTTCGCTGGAGCTGTTTGTGCATCTGACATGTTCATCTCTCCTTAACAATGTGCAACTGTTACGCTTAATATGGGTAATCCTGTATGAAGGGTACTGTATCCAAAGCAATGATTTGATCCATGCGATCCCGTCGAACGGAGACAGCCATCGATGCCTTGCGGCCAAAAAAATTTCAGGTCAGAATCGCTTGATCGCACGATGGGAGGCTTTTGGATTTCAAAAGCTCCGCCGAAATTTTGTCGTTCAGGTCAAAGCGGCAAACCTCGCCACCCAGTCCAAGGGCAATGGCCAAAAGTTGGGTGAAGTAATAGGTGGGCACTTCCTGCGACAACATGTTTTTCTGCAGCAAATCCCCCTGTTTCTTGGACAGATTGAACTCACACAGCGGACAACTGAGCACTAGCGCTTCAGCTCCAGAGTTTATACCTCCTTCGAGTATCGTGGCGGCAACCGTTTCGGCCGCCTCAGGATTCGCCAGAATTTGATAGGAGCCGCAGCACAGCGTCGAGGCTGCAAAATCGATCACCCTGGCACCCAGCACTTCCAAAAACTCCCTGAAAATTTTAGGATGGCCCGGTGGTTCGATGGAGACATTCTTCGGGCGCAACAGAGTGCACCCGTAATAAGGGGCGAGCTTCAGTCCCTCCAACGGGACCTTGATCTTGCTGCGAAGCTTGTCCCAGCCGACCTCGTCGCGCAGGAAATTGAGGAAATGTACCACCTCCACTTCACCGTGGTAGTCTTTTTCCTCGTCCATGAAGTCGTTGATCGTCTTCCGCTTGACTTCGTCGTCGCGCATCAGCAGATTGGCACGCGCCAGAGTGTTGTAGCACATGGAACAAAGGGTCACCACCTTGTCGCTTCCTCTTTCCATGGCGCGGATCAGGTCGCGTACCGGTGCCACATGGTGAATCAAATCGTCGTCGGCAAGCGAGTGGACGGCACCGCAGCAGTTCCATCTCGGCAGCTCCTCGAAATCAACCTCCAGTGCCGCCATTGAGGCGAGTGCAGCATCCTCCAAATTTTTTGCCTTAGTCTTCAGTGTACATCCCGGGTAGTAGCTTATCTTCATGATACTCCTCAACTCGTCATTTTTCTGAAACAGCTTACCATCGCGATCTGGGGCATTTCCTTAACGGTCTCAGAAGGCAGCTTGGATGGTTCCACATAGTTGACATTTTTCCTGAGAGAAAGCTGTCTCAGGGCTTCCATGACCTTGGCCAGGTCAATACCGCGGGGGCATGTCACCGAGCAGCTGTGGCAGGAAGCGCACGTCCAAAAAGTCTTGCTCTCGGCAACCTCATTCTCCAACCCGAACTGTGCCATGCGCATGATCTTGCGGGGTAGAGTCGCCAATTGACCCGACATTGGGCAAGCTCCTCCGCAGGTTCCACACTGAAAGCATTTGTGAATATTTTGCCCGCTTAGCTTCTTGACCTTTTCAATAAAGTCGCTCTTGATCGTCTTTTCTGAGATAGTGATCGGCATGTCTTTCCTCTTCTTCCATAAGGTTTGTGCGAAGATCTATGCTAAAAGCTCTTTTTTATAACATTTGAGCATACAAAAGGCCAAGTTAGGAACGGCTATTCCAGCA
>FWPV01001022.1_pt1 | contig 81404 bp, 72 predicted proteins | sample 2228371 | NCBI WGS metagenome assembly FWPV01 (sample SAMEA103939776, study PRJEB20133) | metagenome
TCGATGATCAGGTCCACGCCGGCGAGCTGCTCGAACGCGCGGATGTTGCGGCCCTCCCGCCCGATGATCCTTCCCTTCATGTCCTCGCTCGGCAGTTGGATCACGGTGATGGTGGCCTCGCTGACCACGTCCACTGCCGCGCGCTGCATTGCGTCCAGCAGCATCTCGCGGACCTTCTGGTTGAGGCTGGCCAGCGTCTGGGATTCGACGATCTTCGCCCGCCGCTGAGCGGCTTCCCGAGCCTCCTCCTCGGCCCGCTGGATCACCAGCGTACGCGCCTCCTCCCGCGAGATCCGCCCGATGCGCTCCAGCTCGCGCTCCACGTCGGCCTGCAGCGACTCGACCCGCGCCTCGGCGGCCGCCAAACGCGCCCGCGCCGCATCCAGCTCCTGCTCGCGGTGATGCAGGCGCGCTCTCCGCTCCTCCAGGGCCTCCTCCTTGGCCGACAGCTTCTCCTCCTGCCGACTGAGCGCCCTCTGCCGCTCGCGGATCTCCTCCTCCATCTGGGCGCGGGCCTGCAGAGCCTCCTCCATCGCCTGGAGGCGCGCCTCCTTGACCTTGGTCTCGATCTCCTTCTGGGCCTCCTCGGCCGCGCGTCGCGCGCGCTGCAGACTGGGGAGGATCCAGAACGCGTAGGCGAACGCTCCCAGAGCGCCCATGGCGGCGATGTCGATCAGAGCCAGAGTCAAGCCATCCATCGCGTTCTCTCCTCAGTCGTCGTCGGGTCCCAGGTGGGCATCCAAGGCCCGCCGAACCGTCTCCTCGTCGAAGCCGCGGGCGACGAGCAGGCGCCCCGCCTTGGCCCGTTCCCCTCGGCCGAAGCCCCTGGCCCTCAGCAGGCACAGGGCCGCTTCCAGCTCCCTCTCGTCGTCGCGCGCCTCGAGCGCCCGGTCGACGGTGTCCCCGTCCGCCCCGAGCCGGAGCAGCTCCGCCCGCAGACGCTCCCGCCCCTTGGCGGCCTTCCCGACGGCCCGCTCCACCAGGTTCTCGGCGGTCCGCTCGTCGTCGAGCATCCGCCGGCGACGCAGATGGGCGATCGCCCGATCCGCGGCGTCCTCCGCCACGCCCCTGGCGAGCAGGAACGAGCGCAGATCCCCGGAGAAGCGATCCCGGGCCGCAAGGCGCCTGAGCGCAAGGCGAAGGGCCTCGGTGAACTCGGGATCGTCCTGGGGTTCCGCGTCCTTCCTACTCGTCCTGAGGCTCCTCCTCGTCGTCCTCCGGAGGAACGTAGCCCTGCCGGCTCTCCTGAATCATCTGGCGGATCTTGGCGTCGATCTCGTCGAACGTCTCCGGGTGCTGCTCCAGATAGGCGCGGGCGTTGTCCCTACCCTGACCCAGGCGCAGGTCCCCGTAGTTGTAGTACGTCCCGGCCTTGGTGATCACTCCCCGCGCCGTGGCGATGTCCAGCAGGTCTCCGGCGCGGCTGATGCCCTGGCCGAATAGGATGTCGAACTCGCAGCTCCGGAACGGCGGAGCCACCTTGTTCTTCACGATCTTGACCTTGGTGCGCGCGCCGATCTGCTCGGCCCCGGCCTTGATCGCCTCTCCCCGCCGAACCTCCATGCGCACCGAGGCCCAGAACTTGAGCGCCCGGCCTCCCGGCGTGGTCTCCGGGTTGCCGTACATCACGCCGATCTTCTCGCGCAGCTGGTTGATGAAGATGGCGGCGGTGTTCGACTTGTTCAGGTTCCCGCCGAGCTTGCGCAGCGCCTGCGACATCATCCGGGCCTGGATGCCGACGAAGCTGTCGCCCATCTCCCCCTCGATCTCCGCCTTGGGAACGAGCGCGGCCACGGAGTCCAGCACCACCACGTCCACCGCGCCGGACTTCACCACGGCGTCCATGATCTCCAGCGCCTCTTCCCCGGTGGACGGCTGGCTGATGTACAACCGATCCACATCGACCCCCAGCGCGCGGGCGTACTCGGGATCCAGGGCGTGCTCGGCGTCGACGAACAGCGCCAGGCCCCCCTGCCGCTGCGCCTCGGCCACCACGTGCAGCGCGATGGTCGTCTTTCCGCTGGACTCCGTGCCGTAGATCTCGGTGATCCGGCCCCGAGGCACGCCGCCGATGCCCAGGGCCATGTCCAGGCTCATCGAGCCGGTCGGGATCGCGTCGACGGCCACCCGCTGGCCTCCCCCCAGACGCATGATCGCGCCTTTGCCGAACGACTTCTCGATCTGGTGGAGCACCAGGTCCAGCGCCTTCTCGCGGTCCGTGCTCGTCGCCTGCTTGTCTGCCAACTGCATCCTCCTCGTCAAACTTCTACGTATTCTACCGGTTTGCGCCGCCCGGTCCGGGAAGTCACGCCATGCCGAGGCGCCGCTTCGCCTCGTCGAGGATCTCTTTGGTCCGCGTCGCGCCCGACCGGGTGACGCCCAACGCGCGCACCTGCAGCAGCCGGTCCAGGTCGCGCACTCCGCCCGCCGCCTTCACCTGAACGGAGGCGGGCGAGTGCTGGCGCATCAGGATCAGGTCCTCGTCGGTGGCCCCGCCCGTTCCGTAGCCCGTGGAAGTCTTCACCCAGTCGACTCCCGCCTCGCCGCAGATCTCGCAGAGCCGGATCTTCTGCTCGCGGTCCAGGTAGCAGTTCTCGAAGATCACCTTGATCTTGGCCCCGCCTGCGTGCGTGGCCTCGGTCAGCTCGCGCACCTCACGGGCGACGTAGTCCCAGTCGCCGGACAGCACGCGGGAGATGTTCACGACCATGTCCAGCTCGGTGCCGCCGTCCTTCAGTGCCTGTTGCACCTCGGCGACCTTCACGGCCGTGGTGTGCCCGCCGTGGGGGAAACCGATCGTGGTGCTGGGCTGCACGGACGAGCCGGCCAGGATCTCCGCGCAGCGCGCGAGGTAGTGCGGCATGATGCACACGCTCGCCACGTCGTATTCCCTCGCCAGCCGACAGCCGTCCTCCAGCTGCTGGACGGTCAGCGTCGGGTTCAGCAGCGAGTGGTCGATCATCTTGGCCACGTCGGCGTAGGTCCAGTCCATGACCCATTATGGCCCTGCGTCGGAGGCGGGCGTGCCTCAGGCGCGCCACCACCACCTGCGCATGGAGGCGACCCCCACCAACGCCACGAACAGCACCGTCTGCAGACCGGTGCGGAACAGGCCGAAGCCGACGCCGTACGCCGCCTCCCAGTCGTTGAACCACGGGTGGACGGTGAGGCGCCACAGGGGAACCACGAGGTTCGTGATGGCCAGATACGCCAGCATCGGGTTCATGCCTACGCTCGCCAAGGATCGGACGATCGGCCCCGCGCCGGCTCGTTCCCAGACTTGGAGGCCCGCCAGTGCGCAGGCGGCCAAGCCTCCGCCGACCAGCCAGTAGGAGATCGTCGGGGGATCCTTCTTGATGCCGCCTTGGAACGGCGCGAACAGAAGCCCAACCGCCAACAGGCCGAAGCCGATCGCTGCGACGAAGACCTCTTGGGAGCGGTCCCGGCGCCAGGCCCATGCCAGAAGAACCCCCGGCACGACGGAGAGCCAAGCCACGGCCTGGTCGCGCCCGTGCAGCCCGACCAACGCCGGCACCACCGGAGCCCAGCACAGCAGAGCGGCCAGGCGCCGCCACAGCCTCGGCGGTTCTGAGGCGTCCTCCGTGGTCGGAGGCTGGCGAAGAAGGTCGCCGACCAGCGTGCCGGGCAACACGATGCCGAGGTATCCGAGCAGGTACGGTCGGAACAGCCAGCCGACGGCGTCCCACTCCCACGCTTGGCGAATCCAGGTGCCGGGCACCTCGGCCGAAACGCGGAACGCCACGAGCGCGGCCAACAGACCCCAGCGCCAGGCCGGGCTCCCCCTCGTGAGGATCCAGACCGCTCCGCCGAACGCCGCGCAGTTGGCCAGCACCAGAAGGATCGGATCGCTCCGGCCGAGCGAGAACCCGGTCCCGTCGGCGAACGTCCGGCCCGAGAGCAGCGCCGCGGCGCCGCCCCATCCCGCCGCGCGCACCGCGCCCCGCACCCACCATGGCCACCGCTCCGGCAGCCGCAGGAACATCGGGAAGCCCAGTCCGAAAGCCGCCAGGGCCTGCAGCCACGTGGAGCGATCGGGCGCCGCCTGTAGCGTGTGCGGCCTAACGTGCTGCACGTAGATGGCGAACGCCGCCAGCAACAGACCCCTCCAGAACGCCTCTCCGACCGCGGCTGGAACCGACCTGCCCGCGGCCAGGCGCCTGGTCTGGGCCAGCGGGATCGCCGCTCCCATGGCGAACAGGAAGAACGGGAACACCAGGTCGACCCACGTGATGCCGGGCAGGTTGGGGTTGTGGGCGTGCGTGGGCGGCGGCTCCTGGGCGTGGTACATCCACGCGGGCAGACCGTCCCAAGGTATCTGCCCCGAGACGAACATGCCTACGATCGCCAGTCCCCGGAGCGCATCCAGGGCGAGGCTGCGCCCGCTCTCCACGCGAGCCATGGCGCAGTATGTCCCAGCGGGCGGCCGCCTCCGGAAGTTCATAATGGTGCAACTCCATGGACTCGTACCGGATCCTGTTCATCGGCGACATCGTGGGCAAGCCGGGGCGCAGGGTCCTCCGCGAGCGGCTTCCGGCGCTCTGCGACTCCCTGCGGCCGCTGTTCGTGGTCGCCAACGCCGAGAACGCGGCGGGCGGGGTGGGCATCACTCCGGACATCGTCGAGGAGCTGCTCTCGTACGGCATCGACGCGCTGACGCTGGGCAACCACGCCTTCCAGAAGAGGGACATCCTCGAGTATCTGGACCAAGGGCGGCCGATCGTGAGGCCGGCGAACATGCCCGCGGGAGTGCCCGGGAAGGGCACCGTGGTGCTGAGGCGGCAGGGCGTGACGCTCGCCGTGAGCAACCTGTGCGGCCGCGTGTTCATGGACAGCTACGACGACCCCTTCGCCAAGGCCGACGCCATCGCCGCGGAGCTGGAGACGCGGCACTGGCTCGTCGACTTCCACGCGGAGGCCACCAGCGAGAAGATCGCGATGGCGTTCCACCTGGAGGGCCGGGCAACCGCCGTGGTGGGCACGCACACGCACGTGACCACCGCGGACGAAAGGGTTCTGCCCGGCGGGACGGCCGCCATCACCGACGTCGGCATGACCGGCCCCCCCAACGGCGTGCTCGGCATGGAGAAGGAGCCGATCCTGCGGCGCTTCCGCACCGGCCTCCCGGTTCGGTTTGAAGTGGCCAACGAGCCTGGTGTAATCTGTGGGGTGGCGATAGACGTCCAATTCGATACAGGCCGCGCGACCTCGATCCGTCGGGTGCGAACCGACTGAGGCGGGCGGCGGAGGCAAACCGATGCGCAAGTTTCAATGGACCGTGGCTCTGGCTTCCCTGGCGGCGGCGGGGATGGCCCAGTTCGGGCCCGTGCTGTACGCCCCCGGCCGCACGGTGAAGGACCAGGGCATCTCCCTCAAGTCCTGGGGGAGCGGCTCGATCGCGGAGACGGACGAGGCGGCCTACGAGGGAACGAACTCGATCCGCATCTCCACGCGCAACTACTTCCAAGGCGGCATCATCGAGCTGGAGAAGCCCGTGGACCTCGGGGTGAGCTACTCGGACGCCAGCAACCTGCTGCGCCTGATGGTGTTCGTGCCAGGTTCCTCGACGACCTTCGGAGGACCGATGGGAGGGCCGTTCGGCGGTCCGATGGGAGGTCCGATGGGCGGACCGATCGGCGGGCCCGGGGGCATCAACCGCGGCGGGCAGACGAACCGCAGGCAAGGCGGAGGCGCGGGGGGCGTCGGCATGGGAGGACCTCTCGGCGGACCGATGGGAGGCCCGATGGGTGGTCCCGGCATGCGGGGCGCGGCGGGCGAAACCCAGCTCCAGAACGTGCGCGTGGTGATCACCACCACCGACGGCAAGCGCAGCGAGGCGTACGCCCCGATCATCCGCACCGCCGCGGCGAGCACCTCGGACCGCGGGTGGCAGGCGGTGGGCATCCCGCTCAAAGCGATCGCCGGGTTCGACCGCACCAACAAGGTGGTGAAGTCCATCGCCGTGGCGGGCGACGCGCCCACCACGCTGTTCGTCGGTGACGTGCGCGTGCTGAGCGACGAGACGCCGATCAACGGCGACACCAACGTCAAGGAGCTGAACCTCGCGCTGGGCGACGAGGTCGTGCTGTACGCCTACGGCTATGCCGGCGCCACGCCGCTCGAGTACAGCTGGGATTTCGACGCGAAGGACGGCATCCAGGAGGACGCGCTGGGGCAGAGCATCCGCAAGCGGTTCCGCAAGCCCGGCAAGTTCACCGTCACCGTCACCATCCGAGACAAGTTCGGCCTCAAGAAACCCTACTCCACGACGATCGACGTGACCGTCAACCCTTGAGGTCCGGCCGCTCGGCCTGCTCGAATCCCCGGGACCCCGGCAAGGCCCCGGGGATTCGTCTTTTTCGCGCGCGAGGTTGACACCAGCCCCGACGGTGGGGGAGACTGGGCGGAAAGGCCCAGCGGCAAGCGCCGCGTCCAACGGAGGATCCAGGGTTGTTCACGCCGCACGAGTTCTCGCACCGCCCCTCGGTGTTCGAATGCATGCAGGACGAGGAGGTCGTCGTGATGGCCAAGGGGGGGCGTTCCGACGCGACGGAGTTTCTGCTGAGCCGCTACCGCCCGCTGGTGGAGAACAAGGCGCGCACGTACTTCCTGATCGGCGCCGACCACGAGGACGTCGTGCAGGAGGGCCTCATCGGCCTCATCAAGGCGATCCGCGACTTCCGCACGGACCGGCCCTCCAAGTTCAAGCAGTTCGCCGAGCTGTGCGTCACCCGCCAGATCATCACCGCGGTGAAGACGGCCACCCGCCTGAAGCACCTGCCGCTGAACGACTCGATCTCCCTGGCGTCGGCCGTTTCGTCCGATGCGCGGGACACCGTGCTGGAGGACGTGGTGGCGGACACGCACGGACCCGATCCGGAGTCAGTCCTTTTGGAGCAGGGCGCTTGGGCACGAAGGTGCGAAAGGCTGTGCGGCTGTCTGAGCGACTTCGAGCGGAACGTCCTGCGGGGGTACGTTGCGGGCCTTTCGTACCGCGAGATCGCCGACCGCCTCCACTGCCACACCAAGGCGGTGGACAACGCCCTCCAGAGGATCAAGAAAAAGGTCACCTCCCTGTCCACCGAAGGCCCCTCCTGATCGGAAAAATCACCGTCACAGATAAGAGGGATTGGACGCTTTCCCTCATTCGTTGTAGTATGGAGGTGTCATGGTGGTTGGTATTGTTTGTGAAGATGCTTTGACGCGGGCGGCTCTGGCCAAGCTGGTCGAGAGCCGGGAAGGTCTCACCGTTCTTCCGTCGCATGCCGACATCCGTTCAACCATCGGTCACTACGCCAAGGAGACGCCGGACGTCCTGATCGTTCTGGACAAGGACCTTGCGACCGACGAATGGGTGATGATCTCGGCCCTGAAGACCCTGACCTCCGTTCGGCTGATCTGCGTGACCGACGGCGATGGTCCGCGGACGGACACGCCGGTGGACGCGGTGGTGCGCAGCCAGGAGGGCGCGGAGGGCCTGTTCCGAGCGCTGGGCACGTTCGCGGGCCACACGCCGCCGGCGAAGGTGGTCGCCGAGCGCCGCTCCGACTACGGGAGACGCTCGAAGCTGACGCCGCGCGAGGCGGAGGTCGCCAAGCTCGTCTCCCAAGGGTTGCCGAACCGGCGCATCGGGCAGATCATGGGCCTTCAGGAACAGAGCGTGAAGAACCTGGTGAGCGTGGTGATGCGGAAGCTGAACTGCGAGAACCGGGTGCAGGTCGCCCTCAAGATGGTCGGCATCATCCCGGATCCGGCCCTGGTCGACTGAGGCTTTGCGCGCCCGCATCCTGACTGCGGTTCTGGTCGGGTCGCTGGCCCTGACGGCGGTGTCCCGGCCGGAACCGTGGCCCGTGGCGTTGCTCTTGGCGGCCGTCGCGGGCGTCGCGTGCTGGGAGTTGCTGGCCCTGCTGCGTGTTTGGGGCGCCGCCGTCGCCGCGTTCTGCCTCGGCGGAGTGGCGTTCGCGGCGGCCGAGGGCCTCGGCTCGGCGTGGCAGCGCTGGGGGACAGCCCCGCAGATCGGGTGGTGGCTGGCGCTGGGCATCGCCCTCCAGCTGGCCGGCGTCGCCGCCTTGTGCGGACGCGGACGACCCCAAGCGGGCAACGGAACGCCCGCGGCGATCCTTGGCCCGCTGTGGATCCTGAGCCCGCTGGCGGCGGCGTTCCTGCTGCAGCGTGCAGGCGCCTCCACGGCGACCGGGTGGCACGCCAGTCCGTTGCTTCTGCTGCTCTTGCCGGTGTGGGCGGGCGACACCGCAGCGATGCTCGTCGGCCGCCGCTGGGGGAGGCGCAAGCTGGCGCCCACCGTCTCGCCCGGCAAGACCTGGGAGGGCGCCTCCGCCAATCTGCTCGCGGCGACCGGCGTCGGAATCCTGTCCTCCCTGTGGTTCGGCGTTCCCCTCGCAGCCGGCGCCGCCTGCGGGCTGGCCTGCGGCACACTCGGTCAGGCAGGCGACCTGTTCGAGAGCTGGCTGAAGCGCCGCGCCGGGGTCAAGGACAGCGGCACGCTGCTGCCAGGCCACGGCGGGGTGCTGGACCGGATCGACGCGCTGCTGTTCTCGGCCTGGCCGGTGGTCGCCTCGCTGTGGGCCTTCGGGGCGCTCTGACGGTCGGCAGGTAACATCGAAGCGGATGCCCGCGATCGAGACCCGCGACCTGTGCAAGACCTACGAGACCGTAAAGAAGCAGCCCGGCGTCTGGGGCTCGGTCAAGGGGCTGTTCACCCGCGAGAAGGTCCGCTTGGAGGCGGTGCGCGACGTCAACCTCCGGGTGGAGCCGGGAGAGCTGGTCGGTTTCCTCGGACAAAACGGCGCGGGGAAGACCACCACGCTAAAGATGCTCACGGGCATCCTCTACCCGACCTCCGGCGAGGCGCGGGTGCTCGGCCACCGGCCCTTCGAGCGGCGACCGGAGATGCTCCGGCGGATCAGCCTGGTGATGGGCAACAAGATGCAGCTGTGGTGGGACCTGCCCGCCTACGACAGCTTCTGCGTGCTGGCCGAACTCTACGAGGTGCCCCGAGAACGCTTCCAGCAGCGACTTGGGCGGCTCGCCGAGTGTCTGCAGCTGGAGGACAAGCTGCACACGCAAGTCCGCAAGCTGAGCCTCGGCGAGCGCATGAAGTGCGAGCTGGTCGCGGCGCTGCTGCACTCGCCGGAGCTGGTGTTCCTCGACGAGCCGACCATCGGCCTCGACGTGGTCAGCCAGAAGCGCATCCGGGACTTCCTTCGGGACTGGCACAGGGAGAGCGGCTGCACCATCGTGCTGACGAGCCACTACATGCAGGACGTGCGCGAACTCTGCGAGCGCGTCGTGGTCATCGATCACGGCCGCGTGGTCTTCGACGGGACGCTCGACGAGCTGTCCCGCCGCTTCTCCGACTCCAAGCGCCTTAGACTGAGGTTCTCCCAGCCGATCGACCCCTCCGACCTGCCGCGCTTCGGCAAGGTCCTTTCCGCGGATGCGGAGTCCGCCGTGCTCGAGGTGGCGCGGGACGAGACGCCGACCGTGGCGGCCGCGGTGCTGTCCGCGCTGCCGGTGGACGACGTGAGCATCGAGGAGGCCGACATCGAGGAGGTCGTGCGGGCGCTGTTCACCGGCGGCCGCAGCTGACCCCGACGTTTCACGTGAAACAATGGCACGCCGGGCGCCCGGACTGTTTCACGTGAAACGCCGCCCTGGACTCCCGAAGGTACACTCGGGGCACTTTCGCGACAGGAAAGGTTCGCCATGCCTGAGACAACCCTCCCGACCCGCTACGACGCCGCATCCATCGAGCAGAAGTGGTACGAAGCCTGGGAACGCGCCGGCCTCTTCCAGCCGAGCGACGACCCCGACCGGCCCCGCTTCTGCATCACGATCCCGCCGCCCAACATCACCGGCTCGCTACACATGGGCCACGCGCTCTGCTACCCGATCCAGGACGCGCTCGGCCGCTTCCACCGGTTGCTCGGCCACAACGTGCTCATCCTGCCGGGACAGGACCACGCCGGGATCGCCACGCAGTCCGTCGTCGCCAAGAACCTGAAGCGCCAAGGGGTCAATCCTTCCCAGCTCGGTCGGGAGAAGTTCGTGGAGAAGGTGTGGGAGTGGCGGCGCGAGAGCGGCGACACGATCCTCAGCCAGTTCCGCCGCCTCGGTTGCGCGTTCGACTGGTCCCGGCTGCGGTTCACCCTGGACGATGGCTATGCCCGCGCCGTCCTCCAGGTGTTCATCGATTGGTTCGACAAGGGCCTCATCTACCGCGGCAAGCGCGTGGTGAACTGGGATCCCGTGCTGGAGACCAGCGTCTCCGACATCGAGACCGAGCGCCGCGTCGTCCGCGGCAAGCTGTACTACATCCGCTATCCTTTCGAGGAGGGCTCCGGCTCCGTGACCATCGCCACCACGCGCCCCGAAACGATGCTGGCCGACGTCGCGGTGGCCGTGCACCCCAGCGACGCCCGGTACAAGGGGCTCGTCGGCAAGACGCTCGTCCTGCCGCTGCTCGGCCGAAGGATCCCGCTGATCGCGGACCCCTACCCGGACCCGGAGTTCGGCACCGGCGCCGTCAAGATCACGCCCGCGCACGATCCCAACGACTACGAGGTGGGCCGCCGCCACAGCCTGCCCATGCCCGTGCTGCTGGACTCCAAGGCGAGGATCACTGCCGAGGGCGGGCCATACGCCGGCCTCGACCGCCTGGAGGCACGCAAGAGGATCGTTGCGGACCTCGAGGCTCAGGGACTGCTCGAGAAGGTCGAGGACTACGACATCCCGATCCTCGTGTCGGAGCGGAGCGGGGAGCCGATCGAGCCCCTGCTCAGCGAGGAGTGGTTCGCCAAGCAGAGCGCGCTCGCCGAACCCGCGGCCGAGGCCGTCCGATCCGGGCGAGTCCGGTTCATCCCGGAACGGTACAACCAGATCTACCTCGACTGGCTCGAGAACCTCCGCGACTGGAACGTGAGTCGGCGACTCTGGTGGGGGCACCGGATCCCCGTGTACTACACCGAGGATGGCGATGCCGTGGCGGCCCACAGCTGGGAGGAGGCCGAACGGAAGTCCGGCAAGCGCATCGTCCGACAGGACGAGGACGTGCTCGACACGTGGTTCAGCTCCGGCCTCTGGCCGTTCGCCACCCTCGGCTGGCCGGACGACACCGAGGACCTGCGCCGGTGGTACCCCACCACCACCATGGTCACCGACCGCAACATCATCTACCTCTGGGTCGCCCGGATGGTGATGATGGGCCTGTACTTCCTCGGCAAGGAGCCGTTCCGCGACGTGTACATCCACGCCACCGTGCTCACCGAGGATGGACGCCGGATGAGCAAGAGCCTGGGCACCGGAGTCGACCCGATGGGCGTCATCGAGAGGGTCGGCGCCGACGCCCTCCGCTACACCCTGCTGAGCCAAACGGGAAGCAACCAGGAGATCCGGTACAGCGAGCGCCGCAACGACGACTCCCGCAACTTCTGCAGCAAGATCTGGAACGCAACCCGCTTCGTCCTGATGAACTGCCCCGGACCCGTCGACCGGCCGGAGCGCCTCGAGCGGGTGGACCGCTGGATCCTCAGTCGGCTGGCCAGAACCGAGGCGGAGGTGAAGGCCGCCTACCAGGGCTTCGACCTGCAGCGCGGTTGCCAGGCCCTCTACCGCTTCTTCTGGTCCGACTTCGCCGATTGGTACATCGAGGTCAGCAAGGCGAGGCTGGCCACCGAGCAGGGCGACGTGGCGCGTTGGGTGCTGCTCACGGCCTTGGACCACTTCCTGCGGATGCTGCACCCGATCATGCCGCACATCACCGAGGAGCTCTACAGCCATCTGCCGCTGCGCGACAAGGCCCCGTTCGTGATGGCGTCGCGCTGGCCGGAGCCGGAGAGCGGGTGGCTCGACCCCGCTGCCGAAGAGGAGGTCGAAAGGTGGTTCGAGATCACGCGCGCCGCGCGAGCGCTCCGCGCCGAGCTGGACCTCGCTCCTCTGCGCACGATCCCCGAGCTGTACCTCGACGGAGACCTCGGCGACGGGGAGCCCGTTCTTCGCTCCCAAGCTTGGATCGAGACGCTCCACAAGGGCGCCCCGCCAACCGAAGTTCGGTGCGTCGCGGCGACCGTCGCCGGCGTGGACATCCATCTGCCGATCGCCGGCCTCGTCGACGAGCGGAAGGAGCTGGACCGACTCGCGAAGGAGGAGGAGCGGCTTCTGGCTGACATCGCCCGGTGCGAGGCGCGCCTCGGAAACCCGCAGTTCGTCGAGCGAGCCAAGCCGGAGGTCGTCGAGAAGGAGCGGCGATCCTTGCAGGAACTGACCGCCGCGCTCGAGAAGGTTCGGCGGCGCAAGGAGCTCTTCTCCTAGTCGCCGACCCACCGAAATCCGGAGGGGCTCGCCTCGAAAACCGCCGTTCCGTGGCGGTCGGTTCTCCACACCCGGGCGCCGGCGGCCTCCGCGCGCCGCAGCACCTCCGACGAGGGGTGGCCATATGGGTTGTTCCTGCCGACGCTGACCACCAGCCAGGTCGGCCGCAAGGCCCTCAGCAGACCCTCGCCCGTGGAGGACTTCGAGCCATGGTGCCCGGCCTTGAGCACCTGAACGGCGCCGCCCCGGAAGCGCCTCTCCGCCAATGCCTCCGCCTCCACAGGGGCGTCGCCTGTCAGCACCGCCCCGCAAGGCCCTCCTCGGATCCGAATCATCAGCGATCCAGCGTTGTCTTCCGTCAGGGTCTCGTTCATCGCGACGTCCAGCAGGAAGCCACCAACCTCGATGCGATCGCCATCCCCGAGCGGAATCAGCCTCCCGCAGTCCGCGCGCCGCATCGCCTCAGCCACCTCGGACCGATGCGCGAAGCGACGGGGAAGCCCTACGGCACCGATCGGGTAGGCGCGCGCGATGCCCGCCAGCCCGCCGATGTGGTCTGAATCCGGGTGCGTCAGCAGCACCAGGTCCACCCGATCCACACCGAGCGTTCGCAGCTCCGGGACCGCCAGCCGCTCCCCGGCATCCCAATCGTCCTTCGCCGGAGCGGCATCCACCAAAATCGTCGTACCAGAGTGCTGGAAGACCACGCAATCCCCTTGCCCGACCGATAGAACCGCCAAGCGGGTGGGCCTCGGTTGGAAGAGGCCCGTCAGGATGCCCACCGACAAGCCGGCGACGCCCAGCCAGGTCATTCGAGTTCCGAATCGCAAGGGCGCGGATCCTCCCTCCAAGCCAACAGCAACGAAGCGTACACCAGCACGAGCCATCCTGCGCCGAACTCCGGCAACCGAGGGGCGGCCGCCTCCCAGGATCCGAGCCAGTCGATCACCCCGACCAGCCACTCGGTCATCGGCGCGACGAGCCACACCATGGCGGCCTTGCCGAGCACCGGAAAGACGCCCTGCACCAGGGCGGCGGCTAGGGAGCCGACGACGATCGGCCCGACGGTGAGGCCGATCATCAGGTTGGAAAGAACCGACATCAGCGGAACCTGGCCGAAGTGGTACGCCACCAGCGGCGCGGACACGCCGCTCGCCACGAGCGTCGCCCTGCCGAGCGACAGCAGCACAGCCCGCGTCCTCTCCGCCATCGTGTCTCCCTTGGGCCATCCACCGCCGAACATCGCCAAGCCGAGCACCGTGGCGAACGACAGCTGAAAGCCGAGATCCCATGCGAGCCAAGGTTCGGCGAGCAGGAACGCCAAGGCGGTGAACGACGTGATGGACACGGCGTCCGGCTCCCTGCGCCAAAACGGAGCGCTCTGCAGGCCCAGCACCAGCGCCACGGATCGCACGATCGGAGCCTGGAGGCCGGCCGCCGCCGCATAGCCGGCCAACGCCACCGACGCCGCCACCAGCTGAGCCGCCCGCGGCACGGGAAGCAGCGACAGCAGACCGAGAACGGCGAAGGCCACCACGGCAGCATGCAGACCGGAGGCCGACACGATGTGCACCGTGCCCGTCACCCGGAGATCCTGCTGGAACTCCCTCGACAGGTTGCCCCGCACGTTGAACAGCAGCGCGTCGACCGACTCCGCCAACCCCGGTCCGAGCGTCCGAGAGGTGAAGTTCAGAAAAGACCTCCTTAGAGAGACCGCGAAGCGAACCGCCTCGTTGCCCGAAGCGATCCACCGCAGGGTGCCGCGAGGCTTCCAGCGCCCCACCACACCCCTCTTGGTCCACGACGCCAGCTCGGCCTCGGTTAGGGGATCGACAACCCCCGAACCTACCAAGACGTCTCCGGGAGCGACCAGAGACCCCGCTGGCAGGGCCAGCAGGAACCTGCCCCAGTCTCCCCTCGCCACGATCCACTCCCGTCCGGCCGCTGGGCGAGAAACCGTCTCCACCGTGACGGCCCCTTTGTAGAACTCTCTTTCTTGAAGGATTTGGTCCGGAATCCTGTACGCTACGGTCCATCCCACCGCGAACGCCCCGAGACAGATCAACCCGGCCCGCCGGCCGGCGCCTACGGCGAGAACCCCCGCAACCGCCGCGAGCGCCGGAGCATCGCAGGCGAAGAGGCCGAGAAGATAGGCCAGCGCAAGCCAAAGCGAAGGCCTAGCTCGGATTGGAGCGGTCATGGGATCGCTTCGCGAGCCGCCGCTCTGCGATCTCGCGGATGGTGAGTCCCTCGGTGTCCTTCCACCGCCCTCGGCTGGGAGACGAGTCCGCTGCCGGGGCCTCCCGTACGACGAATGGTCGAACTCCGAAGCGGATCTCCCGGAACAGATCGTCTTCGCCCGCCAGCTCGTTCAGCCGCTGCAGGATCTGGTCGCGCTGCATTCGGAGCTCCTGAGCCCAGGACGACCCGGCCACCGCCACCCACACCGTCCCGCGCTCGTAGCGGTCGGGCTGGCTCTTTCGAGCCACCACGGGCCCGACCACCTCCGCCCATCGTCGAAGCACGGCCAGCGCCCGCGCCTTGCGGACCACCTCCGGCCTGCCGAGCGCCTCGGCGATCCAGTCTTGAACCCGCTTCACCTCGCCTCCACCCGACCGGAGCGTACCAGAAAGAGCCTGGCCCGACGAACGACGCTCGGAGCCACCAGCTCCAGGTCCGTGCACGTCAACACCGCTTGGCCGGCGCGCTCCAGAACCCACTCCGCGAGGCGGGCGCGTCGGGTCTCGTCGAGGTCGCTCAGAATGTCGTCCAGCAACAGCAGGGGCGGCAGACCCCTCTCCCGCCGTTCCAGCTCCAGGGTCCCCAGCTTGATCGCCAATGCGGCCGTCCTCTGTTGGCCCTGGCTGCCGTAGAGCCTCGCGTCTCGGCCGCCGACCTCGATCAGCACGTCGTCGCGATGCGGTCCTACCGTGGTGGTGCCTCGCGCCACGTCCACCGTACGCGACCGCAACAGCTGCTCGAGCAACCCTCCCGGATCCGACACGGGGTCCTTGGGTTGGTACGCCAGCCTCAGCGATTCCCCGGATCCCATGTGCCGCTGCACATCGGCTGCGAGCGGCTCCAGATCGGCCCAGAAACGGGTCCTGGCGGCCCGTAGAGGCGCTCCATGCTCCGCCATCTGGTGCTCCCAGGGTTCGAACGCCTCCGCCGGCACAGAGGCCTCCTGGGCGCTCCGCAAAAGGGCGTTCCTTTGTTCCAGCGCGCGTTTGTACTGCGCCAAGTGGTGCAGGTACAGGCCAGAGAGCTGACTCAGCTCGAGGTCCATGAACGACCGCCGCACCGACGGCTCGCCGGTGAGGATCGGCAGGTCCAGCAGGCTCGCGCAAACGCTGGGCAGCCGGCCGATAACGTCCGCGGCCCGGCGAAGGGGCAGACCGTTCAGCGAAGCGCGCTTGGCGGCCCCCCGCTCGAGCTTCATCGAGACTTCCGTCCGCGATCCGAGAACCTCGGCGGCGACCACCGCGGTCTGCTCGCCCTCCCGGATCGCCTCGCCCTCGCGGGATCCCCTCAGGAGGCGCGTGGTGGACAGGAGGTACAGCGCTTCCAGGAAGTTCGTCTTGCCTTGGGCGTTGGAGCCGTAGAACACGTTGAGGCCCTCTCCCAGTGCCACCTCCTCCTCCTCGTAGTTCCGGAAGTTCCTCAGGCGGACGACGCGCGCTCCCGCTACCGGAGCGGGCTTATCCACGCCAGAGGGAATCAAGCCATCCCTCCTATTGAAGATCTATTGTTTTTATGGAGCGCCTTCTCTCGTGTGGAAAACCCGCCCGAAAAAGGGGAAAGTACAAGTTTCGAGCTGCTTTGCAGGTTCAAATCGGGCTCGGAGCCACGGATAGGGGCTGTGGAAAACCGGGTGGACAAGCGCGCGTTCCGTTCAAGTTTGAAGGACGTGCCGGAGCGGTTTTTCCCAAGGAGCGGAGCGCGCTGTGCTGCGAACAGCTTTTCCACCATCGTTGTTCCCACCCTGTGGACCGGGATCGGCGGAGTCCGCGCGAGGCCGGGCGGATAGAATGGTAGACCATGTCGGTCCTGTCGTTGCCGGCCATGCTGCGGTCGTCCTGCGAGCGGCATCGCGAGAAGGCCACGATGCTGCACCACGAGGCCGGAAGCTTTCGGCCGATCTCCTACAGCCAGCTGTGGGAGATCGCGGGGCGCTACGCGGCCGCGCTGCAGTCGCTCGGGGTCCGTCGCGGAGACCGCGTCAACATTCAGAGCGAGAACTGCGTCGAGTGGGCCTTGGCGTTTTGGGGTTGCCAGAGGCTGGGAGCGGTGGTGGTGCCGATCTACCCGACCCTGCCGGGAGAGATGAGCCGGCACATCGTCCGGGACTGCGGAGCGAGGCTGGTGCTGGCGGGCAACGCCGAGCAGGCGGCCAAGATCGAGCCGCTGCCGGACGTGCGCGCCGTGTTGCTCAAGGGGTCGGACGACTCGCTGTCGGCGATCGCCGAGTCGTGGACAGGCGAGGTTCCAGATCCCGACGTGCAGCCCGACGAGCTGGCGATGATCATCTACACCTCTGGCACCACGGGCCTGCCGAAGGGCGCGATGCTCCGCCACGATTCGTTCACCATCCTGTGCCGGTCCATCGAGGAGGCCTTGCCGATCCGCGACACCGACGTGTTCCTCTCGTTCCTGCCGATGTCGCACGTGTACGAGGCCGTCGCCGGCCAGGTGCTGCCGCTGTCGGTCGGTGCGACCATCGCCTACGCGCAGAGCCTGAAGAGCCTCGCGGCGGACATGCTCGCGGTCCGGCCGACGATCATGTTGTGCGTGCCGCGCGTCCTGGAGGCGATGCGCGACCGCATCGTTGAGGCGGCCTCGAAGGCGCCCCCGCTTCGGCGCGCGCTGTTCCAGATGGCGTTGCGGCAAGGCGCGGCCCGCGCACAGGGCCGACCGGCGCCGTTGGCCGGCCTGCTCGACCGGATCGTCGGCTCCAAGATCCGCGAGCGCACCGGAGGCAGGATCCGCTTCTTCGTTTCCGGCGGCGCGGCCCTACCACCGGCCGTGGCCGAGTTCTACGCGGCGTTCCGCCTGACGGTGCTGCAAGGATACGGCCTTACCGAGACCACGGCGGTGGTGAGCGTGAACCACCCCGACGACAACCACCCCCACACGGTGGGACCGCCGATCCCCTGCAACGAGGTTAAGATCGCCGAGGACGGCGAGATCCTGTTCCGCGGTCCGGCCCGGATGGTGGGCTACTACAACATGCCGGAGGAGACCGCCGCGGCCATCGACGAGGAGGGGTGGTTCCACACGGGCGATCTCGGCAGGTTCGAGGGCCGATACTTGGTCATTACCGATCGAAAGAAAGACCTGATCGTCCTCGGAAACGGCAAGAACGTCGCACCGCAGCCGATCGAGAACCGCCTGCGCGAGAGCCCCCTGATCGCGGACGCCGTGGTGGTGGGAGACGGCAGGGACCACATCGCCGCGCTGATCGTCCCGGATTTCCACGCCCTGCGGCAGAGGGCGGGGGCTTCGGCGCAGCAGCTGTCCGACCAGGAGCTGGCTGAGAGCGAGGCCGCGCGCACGCTGATCAAGGCCGAGGTGGCGAAGGTCAACCAGTCTCTGGCCGACTACGAGAAGGTGAAGCGCCACACGATCCTCGACCACCCGTTCACCATCGAGAGCGGCGAGCTAACGCCAACCATGAAAGTGAAGCGCAACGTGGTGCGCGAGCGGTACGCCAGCCTGATCGACTGGATGTACGGCTAGGCGTCGGCGAGCAGGGGCCTGGCCACGCGGAACGGGCGCTCGATCGGCCCGCCACGGAGGTCCGCCGCCGCGAGCTCGATCGGCATCATCCCGGCCCGCAGGAACGCGGCGTGGAACCGCTTGGCGCTCCAACCGGCGGCCAGAAGCTCCCGCTGGAGGGCGTACACCTGCTTGCCGCCGATCAGATAAGCAGCCTGGTAAAGCGGCTCGTACCCGCCTCGAAAGCTGCGGCGGACCTCCCCTTCGGCGTTCGAGCGCTCGTGTCCGACCCGGTCGACGAGGAACTCGACGCACTCGGCCGCATCCATCTGGCCCATGTGGAAGCGGAGGGAGAACACCACTCGCGCGGCTCGGTGCAGGCGCCAGAACAGCATGCCGATGCGATCCTCGGGTCCCCTGGGAAAGCCCCGGTCCCACAGAAACAGCTCCCAGTACAGGGTCCACCCCTCGATCCAGAAGGGCGTTCGGAACACCCTCCGGTACGGCTTGAAGCGCTCCTGATGGAAACCTTGAAGGTGGTGCCCGGGGATCAGCTCGTGGTGCACGGTCGCGCGCGAGAAGTGGGGGTTGTTGCCGCGCTGGCTCATCAGCTTGAACGCGTGGTCCATCGACTGCGTCGGATACGACACGGTGATCGTCTCGCCGCCGTAGAAGAAGGGCGCGATCTTCTGTTGCTCGGCAGACATCATCGTCATCTGCCAGACCTCGGAGGCCAGCGCGGGCACGTCGAGCAGGTCGTGCTCGGCGAGGTACCGCTCGGCCTCTTCCGCGAGCTCGGCCACCATCTGTGGCTGGCGTCCCGGCGGGACCGCGGTCTCCTTCACGCGCTCGATGGCGCTCTTCCAGTCGTTGCCGTACCCCAGCTCGGCGGCCGCCTCCCGCAGGCGCGCCTCGCACCACGCCATCTCCCGCTCGCCGATCTCGATCAGCCTCTCGGGAGTGTCCTCCATCCATTCGCGACGGAGGCCCTCGACCAGCCCGTCGCGCCCGACGCGTCTTCCGACGATGGGAGGGTTGTCACCCGTGTCGCCCGCCGCCTTGGCCAGAGCCGCTTGGAGCTTGTCCCAAGCGTCGACCAGCCGCTTCCACGGCTCCGCCATCCACCAGGTGAACTCGGGGTCGTACCCGTCGTAGAAGCCATGCCAATCGTCCAGAATTTGACGCAGATTCTTCAACATATCCGCGCCGACCGCCGCCAGCACCGGATCGACGCCCGCCTCCACACGCCGGGTCGCCTCCTCAACGTCGCCCTTCAGGCGGTGGATCCGCTCGGCGGCGTCACGCCCCGCGATCCACTGCCGATCCTTGCGCTCCAGCTCCAGGGCCGACGCGGTCTCCACGAACCCCAGAAGGCCCTCGGCCTCCTGCGCGAGCCGGGCGTCGGCTTGGTTCTTCGCCAACGCTCCTTCCAGATGGTTCTCGAACAGCAGGGCGTCGATCTTCCCCTCGCGCGTCAGGGATCCGAACTCCAGGGACTGCACGCGCTCCAGCCAAAGCTCGGCCAGCTTGCGCTTTCTCTCGAGCGCTCGGCGCGCCCAGCGGGCGGGGTAGCGGCGGTCCAGCGCGTTCCGGTCGGCGTCGTACTCCTCGATCCACGCCCTCAGCTCGCTGCCGGGCTCCAGAGGGGTCAGCGGTCGTTCCATAGGGCTAGGCTAGCACGGTCGGTGGGCCGGTTCCAAGCGGGCGCGTCGGTAAACTGCGGCCCATGCGCGGCACCCTCTTCAATGCCGCGACCGTCGTGTGCGGCGCGGTGGTCGGCATGGTCGTGGGACGCTGGCTGCCGCCCGAGACCAAAGACATCGCGATGGGCGGTCTGGGGTTGCTCAGCGTGGGCCTCGGGGTGAGGATGTTCCTCGGGGGGCGGCAGGTTCTGGGCACCGCGGCGGCGATCGCGGGCGGCGGCGTGCTGGGGCACGCGCTGGGCATCGGTGCGGGGCTCGAGGCGTTCAGCGAGTTCGCTCGCAGCAATCTGGGCGGCGGCAGCGAGTTCAACCGGACCGTGGTGACCACGTCGATCCTTTACTGCGTTGGGCCGATGACGCTGCTGGGCTGCCTTCGGGACGGACTGGAGGGCGACTGGGAGCTGCTGGCCGTGAAGGGCGTGATGGACGGCATCGGCGCGGTGTTTTTCGCGGCGACCATGGACCCCGTGGGGGTGCTCGTCACCGCGTGCATCCTGTTGGCGTTCCAAGGCATGTTGACGCTGCTGGCGAAGCCTCTGCGCAGGTTCTTGGAGGACGAGGAGTATGGGTTGGAGATGGCGGCGGCGGGGGGATTGATGATGATCTCGATCGGTTTGGCGCTTCTGCGGATTCGGGAATTGCCGACCGCGGACTACCTGCCGGCGCTGGCCTTGGCGCCGGCGTTCGTGTGGCTCGGTCGGAAATCCTCCGCCAAGCGAGCCAAGGGAGGCGCGGCATGAAGCGGTTGTTCCTTGCGCTGGCGCTGTTCGGCCTTCCGGCGGCTCCCCACGCCCAGACGCTCGCCGAGGCCCTTCAGGCTCGGGGCAGCGAGCACCGGCTGCTCGGCGTGCAGGTGTGGCAGTGGATGGGTCTCGGGCTGGCGGCCGGCACGGCCGTGGTGGCCGCGCTGGCCACCTGGGTGGTGGTGTGGGTGGTGCAGCGGATCCGGTACCGCCTGGCTCCCAGGGACCTCGCGCCGTTGCCGAGGAGGGGCATGCGCCGGGGTGCGGCCGTGGCCGCCGCCGGCTGGACCCTTCTGCAGTTCCTGGAACCCCTCGAGCTGCTGTCGGCACGACCGCTCGAGGTCCTCGGGGTGAGCGTGGCGACCCTCGGAGCCACATGGTTCGCCGTCAGCTGGTGGGACGCGTTCTGCGAGTCGATCCTGCTTCGTGCCGCCACCTACGACAGGCGCGCGGAGAGGATCCTGATCCCGGTTCTGCGCAAGTTCGTCCGCGCCTTGGTGATCGCCGGCGGCGTGCTGACGGGGCTGTGGTGGCTCGGTGCCAATGTGCCGGGGATCGTGGCCGGATTGGGCATCGGTGGCGTGGCGCTGGCGCTGGCCGCCAAGGACAGCGTCGAGAACGTGTTCGGCTCGCTCACGATCGTGTTCGACATGCCGTTCGCGCTCGGCGACTGGGTGCGCATCGGCGACGTGTACGGCAAGGTGGAGGAGATCAACCTGCGCAGCACGCGGATCCGACTGGCCACGGGCGCCTTGGTCACGCTGCCCAACAGCAACCTGATTCGGGCGTCGGTCGAGAACGTGGGCGATCTGAGCCGGCGCCGCGTCGCGATGACCATCCCTCTGACCCTCGACTCCTCCCCCGAACGGATCCGGGCGTTCTGCGCCGCCGCCCGCGAGGAGGTGCGGAGGGTTCCGAAGGTGGACCCCGAGACGGTGCGCGTGGCCCCCACCGACGTGCAGTCCGCGGGCCTGTTGGTCACGGTGCTGTGCTGGCTCGACGCCCCGCTCTGGGAGGAGGAGCTGGAGGCCCGCGAGGAGATCATCGAGAGGCTGCTGGCCCTCGCCAACGAGCACGGAGTCGTTCTGCAGGGGGTCCCAAGGTGGGGCCCGCCGCCCGCCTGAGTCGGCCGGAGCAGAATCGCACCCGATGCTCGCCTTGCTCGCAACGTGGGTCGTTTGCCAGGCGCCGCCGCTTGGGTCCAAACTGGTGGCCATGGCCAGTGTCGACCCTCACGAGCGTGCGCGCAAGGCGTTCGCGGCTCTCGTCGTGCGCAACGACTTCCCCCAGGCGGAGTGGCTCGACGGCGAACGGCTCCGCTTCCGCAGGGACAACCGATGGCTGACGCTTCACCTGCCGACCGAGGGCGAGCCCCAGGTGCGGCCTGCCCGCCAGTCGGAGAGGCCGCGCGACGCGAGGCCGAGGCCCGAGCGGGGGCGCCAATACACGCGGGTGGACAGCGCCGACGCCCGCTGGCGCGCCGAGTACCGGAACGGCAACGTCTGGTTGATCGACCTTCGGACCAAGCGGGAAACCCCCGTCACGGTGAACGGCGACCCCGCGAAGAGGATCAAGTTCGGCACCGCCAGCTGGGTGTACGGCGAGGAGCTCGGCGTTCGCGAGGCGATGGGCTTCTCGCCCGACTCGAGCAAGCTCTGGTTCTACGGGTTCGACGAGCGCGAGGTGCTCGACTTCTACCTCACGCTCGACGAGACGAAGGTGCAGAACCGGCTGGACGTCGAGCCGTATCCCAAGGCCGGCGCGCCGAACCCGAAGGTCTCGCTGCACGTGTACGACCTGAAGTCCAGGCGGACCGTCCTCATCCCGACTTCGACGGACCTCGACCCGATGAAGGACCGAGGCCACTACGTGTACGCGGTGCGGTGGTCGCCGGACGGCAAGGAGTTGCTGTTCCACCGAACGGACCGCCTGCAGCGAACCATGGAGTTCTGCGCTGCCGACCCCGATTCCGGCAAGGTGCGCGTGGTGGTGCGCGAGGCCGTGCGAGACGCGTGGACGGACAACGCCCCGCCGATCACGTGGCTGAAGGAGGACGGCGGCCAAAGGCGCTTTCTGTGGATCCACGAGAGGAACTGCTTCCGCAACATCGCTATCGGATCGCTGGACGGAGGCGACCTGCGGCCCGTCACGAACCACGCGTTCGACGTGGAGCGGGTGGTGCGCGCGGATCCCCAGTCCGGATGGATCTACTACACGTGCCGCAGCGCGCCGAACCCGTACCGCGTGCAGCTGCATCGGGTGCGGATGGACGGAACCGGCGACGAGCGCCTCACCGACCCGGAGTTCCACCACAGCGTGACCATGCCGGAGGACGGCAGCCGGATTCTGGACACGTTCGAGAACCTCACGACCCCTCCCAAGACGGTGGAGCTGGATCCGGACGGCCGGTTGGTGAGGGTCGTCTCCGAGGCCGACGCCTCCCGCATGGAGGCCGCAAGGTTGAGGCCCGCCGAGCGGATCCTGTTCCGGTCCGCCGACGGTCGTTTCGAGCTGTACGGGTACGTCAGCAAGCCGGTCGGCTTCGACCCTGCCAAGCGCTATCCGCTGGTGGTGATGGTGTACGCGGGACCCGAGTCGGGCGCCGGGGCGGAGCGGTTCGCCAACCCGCATCCGCTGAACAAGTACGGCTTCGCGGTGGCGTGGTTCGAGGGCCGGGGCACCGTCGGCCGGGGAAGGGAGTTCCGCACCTCGGTGTACGGACGGCTCGGCGTCGCGGAGATCGACGACCAAGCCGAGGGCGTCAAGGCGGCTCTGCGCGCGTGCCCATGGCTCGACCCCCAGCGGGTGGGCATCACGGGTACCTCCTACGGCGGGTACGCGTCGATCATGGCTCTGTTGCGCCATCCCGACGTGTTCCAAGCCGCCGTGGCCTGCTCGAGCGTGACCGACTGGCGCAACTACGACAGCGTGTACACGGAGCGGTACATGGGCACCCCCGAGACCAATCCGGAGGGGTACCGGCTCGGCTCCGCCATGGAGCACGTGGGGAACCTGAAGGGGCGAATGCTGCTGTTCTACGGCACGGCCGACAACAACGTGCACCCCACGAACACCCACCAGCTGATCGCGGCGCTGGATAAGGCCGGCAAGACCTACGAGGTGCTGGTCGGGCCCGACGTCGGGCACGCCGCTCTGGACTTCCGCCGAACCGCCGCGTTCTTCGCGCGCGCGTTCCTCGCACCGTCGGCCCCCGACCCGCTGGAGAAGGCTCTGCGGACGGGGCGCCGGCTCTTAGCCGCGGCGAGCAGGGCGTCGGTGGCGGCGCGATGACCACCTTGGACGAGCCGTTCTCGAGCAGCCGGTTCTGCTGGGTTCCCGGCCTGGAGCCGGGACGCAACCAGTTCGTGTCCTTCGAGCGCCGGTTCCGCCTGGAGCGGGAGCAGAGCGCCGTGCTGCACCTGTTCGCCGACACGCGATACCGCCTGTGGGTGGACGGCCGCTTCGTCGCCTACGGTCCTGGAAAGTTCGTGACCGACTCGCCCGAGTACGACACGCACGCCCTCCGACTGGACGCGGGTGAGCACCTCTTGCGCGTCGAGGTCAACTACTACGGGGCCTCTTCGTACCAGACGATGCCCGACGGCCTGCCCGGTTTCATCGCCGCAGGCCGAACGGACGACCGAACAGTGGACTTCGCGACGCCCGGAGAGTGGCGCTCGCGCGTGCATCGAAGCTGGGACCCCGAGGCGCCTCTGTTCAGCTTCGCCCAGAACCCGGTGGAGATCTGCGACCTTCGTGCGCTGGGGAGCGAGCTCGCCGGCCCTGCCGAGGGGGCGGTCGCGCCCCTGCCGCCGGAGCGGTGTCCTTGGCGCGAGCTGAGGCCCCGCTCCGCGCCGTACCCGGATTACGAGCCGATCCGTCCGGTGCACCTCTCCGTGGTCGGAACGCTGCGCCCCGCCCTGCGATGGGGCCTCACCGTCAAGCACCCTTGCTTCCTGCAAGGGGACCGCCGGTCCCAGCGGCACGACTGCCTCTTCGCCACGAACATCTGGTCGTCCAAGGAGCAGACCGCCCGGATGGAGTGCTTCTGGAGCGATCTGTGGCTGAACGGAGAGCCGCTGCAGCCCGAGTACGGCGGGCGGCTGGGGAACCACGGCGAGGCGGAGGTTCGGTTGCGCCAGGGCTGGAACCGCCTGGTCGGGCGCTTCGAGGTGCTCACGGAGCACTGGTCCTACCTGGTCGGATTCGCCCCGGAGACCGGCGTCAGCCTGCATGCCTTGCCCGATCGGGCCGTCGGCGACGCGTTTCTCCTGCTCGGTCCGGCGCCGCTGGAGCAGCTGCCCGATCCCGCGAACGCCGACCCCGAGGGTTGGCGCACCGCTTCCGGCAGCGTCGCGGAGGCCGCTCCCGGCCGCTGGGTGGCTTGGGAGGAGCCGGTCCCAGAGTCGAGCGCGCGCGACGTCTCGGTTGGCCAGGCGCCCAGAGAGCTGCCCTTGGACTCCGGCGCGGTCTGGTGCTTCGACTTCGCGGACGAGTATTTCGGGCATCCCCGGCTGGAGGTGGAGGCTCCCGCCGGCACGATCCTCGACGTGTCCTACGACGACTGGCGCCGCGAGGACGGGTGCGTCCGCCTGTACGGCTCGAACCCGTTCGTGGACGCCACCGACCGGTTCGTGCTTCCAGGCGGGCGGACCGCCGTGCATGTGCTGAACCCGCGCGGCGGAATCTTCCTGCAGCTCACGTTCCATACCCCTGCCGGTGCACGAGGGAGCGCGTGTGCGGTGCACCGCGTGGAGGTGCTGCGTCGCACGCTGCTCCCCGAGCCGCAGGGCTGGTTCCACAGCGGCGACGAGGTGATGGACTGGGCCTGGCGCGTGTCCCTCCACACGCTGCGGGCCTCCACCGACGAGTCCTATTCGGACTGCCCGTGGCGGGAGCGCGGAAGCTACATCGGCGACGATTGGGTGGCCCTGCGGCTGCACCGGCTCTGCACCACGGACCTGAGCGTGGCGCTGCGCACGTTCGACCTGTTCGGACGGGCGCAGCTCGAAGACGGACAGCTCCCGTGCTGCGCGCCCGCGTGGCTGCGGCTGCCGCACGAGGACTTCTCGCTCATCTGGCTGCTCGCGGTGTGCGATCTGGCGGACTCGCCCCCGGGCTTGGAGTTTCTGAGGTCCCAGTGGCCCGTGATCGAACGGCTCTGGGCGAGCCCGCGGTGGCACCCCGACCCGGAGACCGGGCTTTGGAACGCCGACGGGCTGAGGATGTTCGTGGACTGGGGCGTGGTGCGGTCGGAGCGCGAGGGGCGGGCGAACGCCGCCCTCAACGCCTTTCGGGTGGCCGGGCACCGGGCTACGGCGGACATCGCCGAGGCGATCGGCCTCCGAGAGGCCGCCGCCCTCCACCGCCGGGAGGCCGACGCGGTGGCCGAGGCGATGATGCGGTTCCTCTGGATGCCCGCGGAGGGTCGGTTCGCCGCCAGCTTGGGAGCCGATACGCCTGCCCTGCACGCGAACATCCTCGGCTTGGCGTTCGGCATCGGCCCGCGGGACCGCTTGCTCGACTATCTGCAGCCGCTGGTGGAGGAAAACCTCCGACGGGGGCTGAGCGAGGGTCAGAACGCCGGGCACGCCGAGCTGTACTTCCTCTCGTACCTGCTTCCGGCCTTGGCCGAGGCGGGCCGACCGGACCTCGCCGAGCGCACGCTCCAAAGCCACTACGGCTACCTGCGGTCGCTCGGTCTGCCGACGCTACCGGAGTGCTTCCACCGCGCGGATCGGGGCGGAGGGTCTTGCTGCCACAGCTGGAGCGGGGCGGCGGCGATCTACCTGACGCAGTACGTGCTGGGCCTGCGGCGTCCCAGCCCCTTCGAGCCGGACCGGTGGGTGCTCCACCCGATCGTGCACGGCATCGAGGGAGCCGAGGGGGCGGTTCCGCACCGCCTCGGGCTCATCGAGGCGTCCTGGCGGCGCGATGGGCAGGAAATCGAGGCCAGCGTCCAAGCGCCGCCCGGTGTGGAGGTCGAGCCGGGACCCAGGGTGCGGCTCCGACGCCTTCCGGACTGAGGGAAACGATGGAGGCGGTCGAGCGCGATCGGCTGGTGCGGGAGCTGCTGGACCGTTGGAGCGCCAGCCACCCGCTGCGGCGGCCACCGACCGTGGTTTGGAGCCGCCGGCTGACGGCATCCGCAGGCCGAGCCTATCCGACGAAGGCCCTCATCGTGCTCAGCTCGAAGCTGCTGGACGCGCCGCAGAGGGTCGAGCAGACGCTGGCCCACGAGTACGCCCACCTCATGGCCTTCGAGGCGTCCGGCGGCCGCTGCAAGCCCCACGGAAGGGAGTGGAGGGCGGCGATGGCGTCGTTGGGGTATCCGGCGCGGCGCACGCACGATTACGCGGCCTGCCGGGTCGCGCCGCGGCGGTGGGCCTATCGCTGCCTGGTCTGCGGCGCGGAGATCCTCAGGGTGCGCCGTCTGCCGCGGGGCCGTCGCTACCTGCACGCGGGTTGCGGCGGACCGATCGACCCGCGGCCCGTCCGGTTGCCCGACGTCACGCCGTGAGGCGGTCGGTTCCCATCCACGGCCGGAGGAACTCGGGCAGAACGACCGAACCGTCCGGTTGCTGGAAGGTCTCGAGCAGGGCGGCGAACAGCCTGGGGCAGGCTACGCCGCTGCCGTTGAGGATGTGCACGAACTCCGGCTTGGCGCCCTGCTCGCGGCGGAAGCGGATGTTGGCCCGACGCGCCTGGAACGCCTCGAAGTTGCTGCAGCTTGAGATCTCCAGGTACCGGCCGACGCCGGGCGCCCAGACCTCGAGGTCGTACTGCTTGGCGCCCTTGAAGCCCATGTCGCCCGCGCACACCGCCACCACCCGGTAGTGCAGGCCCATGGCCTGCAGCACCGCCTCCGCGTCGGCGGTGAGCTTCTCCAGCTCGTCGTAGCTGTCCTCGGGCTTGCAGAACTTCACGAGCTCGACCTTGTCGAACTGGTGCACGCGCAGCAGCCCGCGGGTGTCCTTGCCCGCCGCGCCGGCCTCCCGGCGGAAGCACCCCGAGAAGGCCGCGAGGTTCAGGGTCAGCTGGTCTCCGTCCAGAATCTCGTCCCGGTAAAGGTTGGTCACCGGCACCTCGGCGGTGGGGATCAGCCACAGGTCCTCGTCCGCGCGGTACACGTCCTCCTCGAACTTCGGAAAGTTGCCGGTTCCGATCATGCTGGCGCGGTTCACCAGGTAGGGAGGATAGACCTCGGTGTAGCCCCGTTCGCGGGTTTGGAACTCGATCATCGACTGGAACAGCGCGCGCTGCAGCCGCGCACCCATCCCCACGTAGCAGGGGAAGCCGCTGCCGGCGACCTTGGCGCCCCGGGGGAGGTCCAGCAGGCCGAGAGTGGCGGCCAGGTCCCAGTGCGCCTTCGGCTCGAAGTCGAACCGCGGCTGCTCTCCCCACTCCCTGAGCACCACGTTGCAGGTCTCGTCCATCCCGTCGGGCACGGACTCGTGCGGAAGGTTCGGGATGAGCAGCTCCGCCTCGCGCAGGGCGGCCTCGATCTCGCGCAGCCGCTGCTCTCCGGCGGCGATCGCCTCCTTCAGCTCCTTGGTCTGCGCCTTGGCGGCCTCGGCCTCCTCGCGCTTGCCCTGCGCCATCAGCTGCCCGATGGTCTTGCTGGTGCGGTTCATCTCCGCCTGCTGCTTCTCGAGCGTGGCGAGCACGTCCCGGCGCTCCGCATCCAGGCGGATGACCTCGTCCACGGGAGCGTCGATGCCCTTGCGGGCGCAGCCGCGCCGAACGAGGTCGGGGTTGGTGCGGAACAGCTGGCGGTCGAGCATGGGCAGGTTTTACCTTGGGACCCCGAACGAGCGCGGTGCGTTCGGGGCGTCCCGTCCGTCTGGTATCGGTGAGTGGTCCAATGGGACCGCACGGACGGAGTGGACCGAATGAAGCCCAATCTCTTCGAAAACCAGGCGATTATCAAGGTGATCGGAATCGGCGGGGCGGGCACCAACGCGGTGAACCGCATGATCGACGAGGGTCTGACCGGAGTCGAGTTCATCGCGATGAACACCGACGCCCAGGCGCTCGGGATCTCGAAGGCCGAGACGCGGATTCAGCTGGGCGAGTCGCTCACCCGCGGCCTCGGAGCCGGGGGCAATCCCGAGATCGGCGAGAACGCCGCCCGCGAGAGCGAGAAGACGATCCAAGAGGTGCTGGATGGAGCCGACATGGTGTTCGTCACCGCCGGCATGGGTGGTGGCACCGGCACCGGAGCCGCGCCGATCGTGGCCGAGATGGCCCGACGCATGGGCATCCTCACGGTGGGAGTGGTCACCAAGCCGTTCGATTGGGAGGGCCCGAAGCGCTGTCGCCTGGCCAGGGAGGGCGCCGAGCGCCTGAAGAAGCACGTCGACACGCTGATCACGGTGCCCAACGACCGGCTGTTCCATGTCGTGGAGAAGAGAACCAGTCTGCAGGAGGCGTTCGCCGCGGCGGACGAGGTTCTGCGCCAAGGCGTGCAGGGCATCAGCGACATCATCCTGTTGCCTGGCGTGATCAACGTGGACTTCGCGGACGTGCGCAGCGTGCTGACCGACGCGGGGGTCGCGTTGATGGGCCTGGGCCGGGGCGTCGGCGACGGCAGAGCGCGCATGGCCGCGCAGGCCGCCGCCACAAGCCCGCTGCTCGAGACGAGCATCGAAGGTGCCAAGCGGGTGCTCGTCAACATCACCGCCGGAGCGGACTTCAGCATCGGAGAGGTCCACGAGGCCATGGAGTACGTGCTGCAGTTCTGCGACCATGACGACGCCGACATCATCATGGGCCACGTGATGAAGGACACCATGGACGGAGAAGTGTTCATCACGCTGCTGGCCGCCGGTATGACGCCGCGCCCGGAGGCCGAAGCCCCGAAGGTGGCGGCCGTGTCGCAGGCCGTGGCCGCCGACCGGACGGCCCGCGCGGAGCCTCGAGCCCAGGAGCCCGAGAGGGTGATCGAGGAAGACGACTTGGACATTCCCGCGTTCCTCCGCCAGAGAGCGAGGGACTGAAGGCTCGGGTTTTGCCTTCCGCGATTCGGAACACTCTGGTCCAAACACTTGGCCCCGCCCCCGGGCGGGGTCCTTTTTTGCCTCCTGATGGACTATCCTGAGACCCATGCGCTTGGACGCATGGCTCCAACACGCCGTGGATCGGCTGGCTAGGGCGGGGGTGCCCGAGCCCGCGTTGGACGCCCAGCTGATCGCGGCCGAATCGCTCGCTCGGGATCGGGCGTACGTGCTGTCGCACCCCGAGCAGGAGGTGCCTCCGGAGGCCGACGAGCTGCTTCGGAGAAGGGAGTCCCGCGAGCCCTTGGCCTACATCCTCGGCTGGAGGGAGTTCTTCGGCAGGCGGTTCGCGGTCAGCCCGGCGGTGCTGATCCCCCGGCAGGAGACGGAGTGCGTGGTGGAGGCCTGCCTGGGGCTGCCTCTGCCCGACGACGCCGCCGTCGCCGACGTGGGAACCGGGTCGGGTTGCATCGCCGTCACGCTCGCCCTCGAGCGCCCGCTGTGGAGGGTGCTGGCCACCGACTGCTCGCTGCAGGCGCTCGGGGTCGCCAGCGCGAACGCCGCCAGGCTGGGAGCCCGCCTGTCGCTGCGCGCCGGCGACCTGCTGGAGCCCCTGCAGGGCCAGCGGTTCCATCTGATCGTCAGCAACCCGCCTTACGTCGCACAGGGAGAGCCGCTGCAGGAGGAGGTCGGTCGCTTCGAACCGCCCGAGGCGCTGTACGCGGGTTCGACGGGGCTGGAGTTCTACGAGCGGCTGGCGCAGGACGCCCCCGAGGCGCTGCAGCCGGACGGCTGGCTGGTTGTGGAGCTGGGGGACGCCGAGGGGGCTCGCCGGGTGTTCGAGAGCCGAGGGTGGGGAGTGGAGATCCGGCCGGATCTCGCCGGGCTGCCACGGGTTCTGCTGGCCCGCCGCCTTGCGTAGCGCAGGCCGAAGCGATAGATTGGCGGGTATGGAACGCATCCGCTCGGTTGGCGCGTCCCTCCTGTGGCTCGCGTTGGCCCCGATCGCTTGGGCCGACACGCTCGAGCTCGCGGACGGCAGCAAGGTCTACAACTGCTATGTTCGGGACGAGGGAGTTCGGATCCAGTTCTGGCGCAGGCTGCAGGACGTCGGGAAGGCCCCCGAGACGCTCCCCCGCAGCGCGATCCGCGGCTACAAGATCGAGCGCGGCCCGGCTTGGGACGCCAAGCCGAAGCTGCCGGACCTCAGCGTGCTGTTCATCGAGATGAACCCGAAGCTGGCGGGGCTCCACGGGCGCGTGCAGTACGACGTGTTCGGTCGGCCGTCGATCGAGGGCGCCAAGGCCCTGACCACGCCCGAGGGGGAGCGGAAGTACACCCACCCGGAGGAGGCGGTCCGCAACCTGAAGCTGGACTACGCCCCGGGGGAGCCGATCACGCTGACCGCCAACGTTCGGAACCTGGGCTTCGCCGACGCCAAGCCGTTCGACTACGTGTGGAAGATCGACGGCAAGGAGGTGGCCCGGGGAAGGTACCCGAGGCCGTTGAAGGAGGGCGAGTACGCGCGGTTCACCCACCGCTGGAACTGGCAGGAGGGCATGCACACGGCGACCTTCGAGATCGTCACGGACCAGCCGCAGATCGCCACCATCAACGATCGGATCGACGACCCGCTGTGGGGCTTCAGCCTCGAGTTCGTGGCCAATCGCGGCCGAGTCGAAGCCTGGCGCCAAGCCCGAACGGCGTACGGCACCTTCTCCTTCGAGGACTTCTACCGCTGGCACGTGGATATCATGAACCTGCTGTTCGAGGCGGCCAAGTACCCCTCGGTGCCCAACGGATGCCGCGCCCGGGTGCGTCTCGACCGCATCGTCGTCACGCCCGACGTCGACGAGCCGCAGAAGGAGGCGGAGAAGCTGTTCCGTGAGGACGGCATCCGCTACAACCAAGGGATGTGGATCTGGCAGGACGACCAGGACAAGAAGAAGGCCTGGGAACCGGCCAGCCACGAGTGGCGCAACCAGACGGAGTGGTCGCTGCCGCATGAGCTCGGTCACCAGCTGGGCCTGATCGATTGGTACAACACCGACTACCCCGGCGACGAGCGGTTCGTGTGGGCCGACACTGGCGAGAAGGTCGGGCACTTCATGACCTTCCCCAACCAGATGATGCACTGGCACGGCCCGCACGTGTGGGGAGAGGTCGATGCCGCCAACCTCGATCGCGCCTTCCGCTCGCCCAGAGGGTTCTTCGGCGACTACGTGTTCCCGATGCCGGCCGAGTGCTTCGTCCGCTTCACCGACGTGAACGGGCTGCCGCTCGTCGGCGCCGAGGTGGAGGTCTTCCAGCGGGGCGCCCAGGTCGACCCTAACGGCCAGCCGGGCGAGGACCGCGGCACGCGCTGGTGGCCGGTGATCGAGGACGGCAACTTCTTCACGGGACGGCTCTCCGAGCGGCCGGTGATGGCGGGGCGAACCGACGCCGACGGGCGCTTCCGCCTGGCCAACCGCCCCACCAAGTACGTGAAGAGCCTTGCCGGCTACGAGCGGAAGGACAACCCGTTCGGCAACATGGACGTCGTCGGCCCGCGCCAGCTGATGCTGATGAAGGTCACCAAGGAAGGGCGCACCGAGTGGTTCTACATCGAGGCGTACCAGTTCAACGTGCTGTGGTACCGGGGCCAGAAGGATCGCGGCGAGGTGACTTACCGCACGCCGTTCCGTTCGCCGGACTCGCCGCTGAAGCCGGTTTCAGTGTCCGCCGCTCGCACGCCGAACGGCCGGATCGAGGTGCGGTGGCAGCCCGCGCCGACCGTCCGCGAGCAGAACCCTCTCGATTGGGTCGTTGGATACCGCGTCTACCTGCGCCGAACCAGCGACGGCTTGGACAACCGGCCTTGGATGCCGGTGGCCACGCTCGGGCCGCAGGCGCGCGCCGCGCTGCTCGATCCGTCCTCCATCCCGGCCGACAACTGGTGGAACAGCGACACGCTTCGCGTGGCGGTGACCGCCATCGGCTTCAACGGCCGTGAGAGCGAGCTGGTGTCCGCCGTAGTGCCCAAGTAACCCCGTCGGCGCAGCGGTCCCCGGCGTTCACTCGCCGGGGACCCGCACGGTTGCGACCGAAGCCTCGGTGGCCGAGTCGGGGCCCGCGAAGAGCCGCACCTCGCCCGCCTCAACGACCCACCGCCGCTCGGCGACGCTCCAATAGGCCAGGTCCAGCAACGGGATGCTCAGTTGCACCTCGACCGTCTCGCCCCGACGGATCGGCACCCGGCGGAAGCCTACCAGCTGGCGCAGGGGCCGGTCGACGCGGCTCTGCGGGAACGAGGCGTACAGCTGGACCACCTCCTCGCCGTCCCGCTCCCCGACGTTGCGCACCTCCACCCGCGCCTCCACGGCGTCTCCCTTGAGCGTAGCGCGGAGGGGTCCGTACTCGAAGCGCGTGTAGCTCAGTCCGAATCCGAACGGGTACAGCGGACGCCCGCGGAAGTGACGGTAGGTGCGGCCCTTCCGGATGTCGTAATCCATCATCGGCGGGAGGTCGTCGTCCGAGCGCACCCAGGTCTGCGTCAGGCGCCCAGCCGGGTTGTCGTCCCCGAACAGCGCCCGCGCCAGGGCCGTGCCCTCCTCTTGGCCGTTGTGCGCCAGGTGCAGGATGGCGGGCGCGTGCTCCTGGGTCCACACGATGGAGTAGGGGAAGCTGCTGCGCAGCACCACCACGGTCCGCGGGTTGGCCTCGAGCAACTGGCGCAGGAACTCCTCGTCCTCCAGGCGGAGGGTCCGGCGATCGATCCCCTCCTTGCCCTCGCTCGGCCGCTCCACTTTCGCCCAGCCCAGCTTGCCGATCGGTTCGTTGCCGACGATGGCGACCACGACGTCGGCCTCCCGAGCGGCCTTCAGGGCATCGTCCCCGCCCTCCGCGTGCAGCACCCGGCAGCCCGAGCCGAGCCGCTCCCGAATCCCCCGCAGAGGCGACACGCGATACGGAGGCAATCCGCTGTACCAGTCCAGCAGCACCTCGTCCGAGTTGCGCCCCACGACGGCCACGGTCCGCACGGCGCTCGGGTCGAGCGGCAGAAGGCCGTCGTTCTTCAGGAGCACGATCGACTTTCGGCTGGCTTCCAGGGCCAGCTCCCGGTGCTCCTTGGTGGTCCACGGCTCTGGCCCGGTCCCGATCTCCTCGTACGGGCCGGATCCCGGCGGGTCGAGCAGCCCCAGGCGGCACTGCACCCGCAGGAACGGCCTCAGGCCCTCGTCGAGTTCGCTCTCGGTAAGGAGCCCCTTGGCTAGCGCGCCGCGCAGCGCGGGTTCGAAGTGGTCCAGGAAGCGGCTGATGCCGGCGCGCACGATGGCGGCCGCCGCTTCTTCGGGCGTAGGCACCGCCTTGTGCGCCTCGACGAGCAGCTTCATGCCGCCGCCGTCTGTGCACACGAACCCGTCGAACCCCCAGTCCTTCCGAACCATCTCGCGGTGCATCGGATGGATGTGGCAGGGCACGCCGTGCCACGCGTTGTAGGCGGCCATGTAGGCTTGGGCGCCGCCCTCGGTGGCCCCCTTCCAGAACGCGTAGGCGTAGTACTCCCGCCAGAGGCGCTCGTCGAAGTCCGAGGAGGACCGTTCGCGGTCGTCCTCGTTGCTGTTGGCCAGGAAGTGCTTCATCAGCGAGGCCGTCAGAAGCCGCTTGGGGTCCTCGCCCTGCAGGCCGCGCACCATGGCCACCGTGAGCCGCGCCGCCAAGAACGGGTCCTCGCCGTAGCACTCCTCGGTGCGCCCCCACCGGGGGTCCCGTCCGAGGTCGGCGTTGGGAGTGAGGAGGATCAGCGCGCCCTGGCGGTACTCGGGGCTCTGGAAGATGTAGCGCGCCTCGGTGCCTTCTGCCCGTCCGATGCGTCGCAGCAGGTCCTCGTCCCAGGTTTCGCCCAGTCCGTAGCCCTGCGGGAAGATCGTTGTCGGCACCTGCCTCTTCGGCACCCAGTTGGCCGGTCCGCCCTGCGACAGTCCGTGGATCCCCTCGCAGTGGCCCGTCAGGCGGAGGCCCAGCCTCGAGAGGTCCGGTTGGCGGCCGAAGAGTCGGATCTTCTCGTCGAGAGTGAGCCGACCGAGCAGATCGTCGATTCTCCGCTCAACCGGGAGCTCGGGGTTGCGGAAGGGTTCCTGAGGTGCGGCGATGGTCTGCATGAGTCCCTCCTCGTGGCCGTCCTCGGCCTCTGTCAACGGAAGGATACATCGTTGAATCAGCGCCCCGCCACACCCGGGCGGGTCAAGCGCCCGCGTCCTGCCAGCACTCGTCGGGCACGGTCAGCAGGGTGGGTGTGCCTCCGGTGTGCCAGAACAGCACCCTCTGGGGCAGCTCGCGGGCCTCGGCCAATGCCAGCAACCCCGCGAACGCCTTGCCGCTGTAGACCGGGTCCAGGAAGATCCCCTCGCGCCGGGCCATCAGCAGGATGGCCTCCAGCGCGGGCCGCTCGGCGACCCCGTACCCCGCGCCGACCGCCTCGAACCGTAGCTCGAAGTCGGAGCGTCGAAGGCCGACCGACGTGCCGAGCAGCGCGTCCTGCCCTGCGCACAGCTCCTCGAGCGTGTCGTACAGGTCCGGCTCTGGGTCGCACGAGATGCCGATCACTCGGGTGGGGCTGCCGGCGTAGGCGTGGGCCAGGCCCGCGTGCGTGCTGCCGCTGCTGCTGGCGAACACCACCGCCTGGAATCCGTCGTCCTGGCGGCGCGCCTCGAGGCCCGCCTCGCGGAACGCCAGCGCCCCGAGCGGGCTGGAGCCGCCGACCGGAATCCGGTACACGCGCCGACCCTCGGCCTCCAGCTCGTCGGCTACCCGCTCGGCGGCGCCGAACAGCTCCTCCCACGGCCCGTCCGGCAGGATCCTCAGGTCCACGCCGAGGAGACGATCGAGCAGCACGTTGCCGCCCTGCTCCGAAAGCCTGCCCTGCTGCGGCTGGCCGTACTCCGGCTCGAAGGGAAGGTGCATCGCGACCGCCACGCAACGCAGCCCGTGCATCGCGCACGCGGCACCGAGCTGCCGCAGGAAGTTGGACTGCGCCGCGCCGCAGCTCACCACGGTGTCGGCTCCCTGGGCCAGGGCCTCCGCGATCAGATACTCCAGCTTGCGGCCCTTGTTGCCTCCGAACGCGAACCCCGTGAGGTCGTCGCGCTTGATCCACAGGTCCAGCCCCAGCAGCTTGGAGAGACGAGGAAGGGGGTGCAGCGGCGTCGGGCGGCAGACGAGCTGCACGGGTTCCGGAATCGGCATGGACGGAGTGTACTGGATGCCCGTCGGTCCATAATCCAGCTATGGCTCAGCGTCCGAGGCGCAGGGGATGCCGGGGTTGCCTCCTGCTGGCGTTGGTCGCCTTTGGGATCGTGGCGGCCGTGTACGGGCCCGTGGTGAAGGACTTCTGGGATCGCGGCATCCTGCAGACCTACCTCTTTCCGCAGAAGAAGCGGGAGTACTCGGGCGACACGATCGCCAACCTCAAGGCGCAACACACGGCCCTGATGCTCTACCACGAGTCCGAGGGCCAGTTCCCCGAGGCGTCCGGTTGGATGGACGCGATCTCGAACTACCTGCGCACGGCGGACATGGACAAGGAGCAGTCCCTGAAGAAGCTGCGGCGTCCGGACTTGGCTGGTCAGGAAGACGCCTACGGCTACGCGATGAACGACGCGGCGGGAGCGAAGTACAAGGACGACGTCCCGGATCCGAGCCAGACGCCCTTAACGTTCGAGAGCAGGGACACCGCCTGGAACGCGCACGGAGACCCGAAGAGCGCGGCATCGGAGGGCGCGCACGCCGTGTCGGTCGAGGGCGGCGTGCTTCGCTTATGACGCCGCCCCCAACCGATCGGGCTCACAGGCCCATGCGCTTCAGGTTCTGGAAGCTCTCGCGGACCGACTCGATCGGGTCCTGCGGGCAGGAGTCCAGCTCGATGGTGCCGTACTCCGCGCCCACCTCGGCGCAAGCCTGCAGCACGGCGGGCAGGTTCACGTCGCCTTTCCCGGCCTCCAGGAACTCCGGCTTGCCCGTGCCCAGCCGACCGTCCTTCAGGTGCACCAGCGGCACGCGGCCCTTCAGTCGGCGGATGAGGTCGGCGGGGTCGTGGCCGGCGTAGGCCACCCAGTACACGTCGATCTGCGCCAGCACGAGGCTCGGGTCGGCGGCCTCGTAGAACACCTCGAGGCCCGGCCTGCCGTTCTGCGGCTCGAACTCGAAGTTGTGGTTGTGGTAGGCGAAGCGGATGCCGCGTTCCTGCAGCGCCTTGGCGATCGGCTCCACCTCCTTAGCGAATCGGTCCCAGCCTTGCTCGTACGATTCCTTGCCCACCCAAGGCAGGATCACGTAGGGGAAGCCGATGGTCTGCTGGTCGCGGATCACGCCTTCGAGGTCGTCGCGCAGCTGCCCGAGGCCGATGTGGGCGCCGATCGCCTTCAGGCCAAGCTCATCGAGCTTCTGGCGCCACTCCTCGGCGGTGCGGCCGTACAGGCCGGCGATCTCCACGTTGGTCAGGCCGATGTCGCGGATCTTCTCAAGGGTGCCCCAAGGGTCCTTCTCCATGGGGTCACGGACGGTGTAGAGCTGGAGGGCGATTTCCATGCCCGCATTATGCCCCGCCGCCGGGCGGCGCCTGCTCCGGCGCGTCCTGCGGCTGGTCGTGGCCCGCGTCGGCGGGCCAGGCGTTGGAAAGCACCTGCTCGGGCCAGCCGTGCGGCTCCTCGCCGAGGTCTCGGAACCGTTCGGCAACGGCACGGTCGACGTCCGCCACCAGAGCCAGGCGGTCGCCCTGACGCACCCGCACCACGATCGCCGACGTCGGGTTCAGAAGCGACACCGCCTCGACCGCCGCCTGGGCGGCCACCGTCCGCGCGTCCTCCCCGGGGGACGCCTCCAGCGTCAGCAGCACGCGGCCGTTCCTCGGGTCGACCGCCACCCCGACGAGCCTCCTGGACAGCTCCGGCGACCGCGACAGGCGGTCGAGCGCCTCTTGGTCTTCGGCGACGGGCGGGCGCGGGGTCGGCGCCGCAGGTTGGGCCTCCGGCTCGGGACCGGGGGCCGTGGCGGCCTCGGGGTTGTCGATCACGATCGGCTTCTCCACGACGCCGGTCGCAGGCACCTGCAACCCCCACCGGGAGCCGAGAAGGTAGCTGCCGACTCCGACGAGGATCACGAGCCCCAGCAAGCCGAGGCCGTACAGCGTCATGCTGCCCTTGCGGCCGACCCCCAGCAGCTGGGCGCTGGCCGCGGCCTCCCGGTCGGCGATCCTCTGGCGGATGGCCTCCAGCTTCTGCCGAACGGGCTTGGCGTCGGGCGCGACGTCCAGCGCCAGCTCGTACCACTGGATCGCCTGCTCCTCGTCGCCCTTCTCCGCCGAGATGTCTCCTAAGAGCGCGTTGGCGGTCGCGTTGTTGGGAAAACGCCGCAGCAGGGCCAGGCACACGTCGCGGGCCTGGTCGTACTGACCCCTCATGCGCAGCAGGTTCGCCCGCGCAAGGTCGGGATAGATTTCGGCGTCGCTCCCCTCGGTGTAGCCGCCGGTGGGCATCGGCGCGCCGCACTCCGGACAGTAGTCCTTGTCCTGAGGGACCAAGGAGAAGCACTTCTCGCAGTATCGGGGCTTCTCAGGTTCCGGTGCTGCCAAACCCGCCTCCTCCGCGCGCCGTGGGATGCAGGGCGTCCACGGGAACGAACTCCGCCCGGGCAACCGGGGCGAACACCATCTGCGCGATCCGCTCGCCGGCGCTGAGCCGGATCTCCTCCGATCCCAGGTTGACCAGAATCACGCCGATCTCGCCGCGGTAGTCGCTGTCGATCGTTCCGGGGGAGTTCACCATGCCCAGGCCGAGGCGCAGGGCCAACCCGGACCTCGGGCGGATCTGCCCCTCGTAGCCGGGCGGGATCTCCATCCTCAACCCGGTGCGCACGAGCTTGCGCTCCATCGGCTTCAGGGTGACGTCCTCGGCGGCCCGAAGGTCCACGCCGGCCGAGCCGGGCGTGGCGTATTCCGGAGGGCGGACCCCATCCTCCGCCAGGATCCTCACCGAGATGCGCTCCATGGAACGCCTTCCATTATGCGTCAGCTGCGATCGGAGCCCGGGATGGTAAAACCCGCGCGGAGGCGAAGAAGCCATGTGGATGCTGCATGCTGCCGTGGCGTGCGCGGCGATGGGGACGGGACAGAGCGGTCTGCCGCAGGGACAACCGGTGTTGCTGCCGGATGCGCACCTCGCCACTCCGGTGGGGGGCCTCGAGCGCACGCGTTCCGAGGCGTCGGTGGTGCCCGTGTCGGGTCAGCCGTTCGACCGAGCCCTGCGGGTGACCATCGGCGCGTCGGCCGACGAGACCAACGCGACCCAGCTGACGATCCTCAATGCAGTTCCCGTGGCACGGGGGGACGTGCTGATGGCCGAGCTGTGGATCCGCGGCTCGCGCCCCGACGGCAAGCCGGCTCGAGCCGAGTTCCTGTTCGAGCGCAGCCAGAACCCTTGGACGAAGTCCGTCTCGTTCCCCGTCTCGGCGGCCTCCGACCCCACGCGGTGGCGCCTCTGGCGCATCCCGTTCGAGTCCGCCGAGGACTACGCACCGGGCGAGGCCATGGCCTCGGTGCGGCTCGCGTTCGGCCCACAGACCGTGTTCCTCGGAGGTCTGCGCGTCATCGCTTACGGCAAGTCCGTCGCGCTCGATCGGCTTCTGACGCTGACGGTGGCGCAGCAGCCCCTGGGCACCGTGCAGGCTTCGTTCGACCTCCGCTCGACCCGCCAAACCATGCTGGGCCTCGGCGGCAACTTCTGTCAGCCCCGGTACGGGTCCTCCGAGCCGCTGGACGCCGTCGGCCGGTACTGCCTGCAGAACCTGAACGTCGTGCACGCGCGCATCGGTCTGCCGCTGGACCACTGGACGCCCGAGAGAGGACGGTACGCGACCGAGGGCCCCGCCATCGCGGCTATGGCGGCCATGGGTGAAATGGCCAGGCGCAAGATTCCGATGGTCGTCTCCGTCTGGGAGGGCCCGCAGTGGATGCTGCCAGGTCGCAGGGAGAGCGGCCGCGTGCTGCCCAGGGAGAACTACCCGGCGTGCATCGAGGCCATCGTCCGGTTCCTGACCGAGGCCAAACGGAGGCACGGTGCGGAGGCCGACTACTTCTCGTTCAACGAGCCGGACTACGGGGTCAACTTCCGCTTCACCCCCAGCGAGATGGCCGACTTCATCCGCCTAGCCGGGCCGAGGTTCCGCGCCGCGGGCCTCAAGACGCGCTTTGTGGTGGCCGACACGGCCAATGGGACCAACCTGTACAACTATGCGGCCCCGTTGCTGAACGATGCGTCGATCGCCTCATATCTCGGGCCGATCGCCTTCCATAGTTGGGACGCGCTTGGGGCCACCGACGACGCGTACGAGCGGATCGCCGAGCTGGGACGCAGGCACCGCAAGCCCATTTGGTGCCTGGAGGCCGGCCACGACGCGCAGCTGTGGCAGGCCCGCGACCCGTGGGGCAGCTGGGACAACGCTCTGCGCACGGCCCTCGCCTACGAGCGCACGCTCCGGCTCACCGGCACCGAGCTCATGGACTACTGGACCTATCAGGACAACTACCCTTTGGTCGACGGGAAGACCACGCGGCCGTTTCCTGTGTTCCACGTGATGCGCTCCATGGAGCGGGTGTTCGCAAAGGGGTCGCGGGTGGTGGTGCCGCGGCTGGCCTCGGAGGACCTGAAGGCGATCGCCACCGTCGGCCCGGGGAACGGTCGGTTCGCGGTGCTGCTGGTGAACCCGATCGGAGCGGGAAAGGCGGTGCTGAGGGGCTTGCCGGCCGGCGCCAGGGTGACGATCGAGGTGCACGACGCGGAGGCTCAGAACCGGCGTCGGTTCGCGACGGTCGGCCAGGATGGAGCGCTGGAGGTGCCGCTGGGTGCCCGATCGGTGGCGTGCGTCTACTCAGAGAGCTGAACCCCGTTGTCGCGCATCCGGCGGGGCTTGTTAACCGCTCGTTTGGGAACGGTTAAGCGTTCGTGAGACCCGGGCCTCGCCGGGTGCGGCCTGCCGGAAACTGGCGGCTGGAGGGATTCCTTCAGCCATGAAAAGAGCATTCACCCTGATCGAGCTTCTGGTGGTGATCGCCATCATCGCGATCCTCGCCGCGATCCTCTTCCCGGTGTTCGCCCAGGCCAAGGCCGCGGCGAAGAAGTCGAACGCCCTGAGCCAGGTCAAGCAGCTCGGCACCGCGTGGCAGATGTACGCGGCCGACTGGGACGACCGGGCGGTGCACGTCAGCAGCGGCGGACCCCAGTCGATCAACCGCAGCGACTTCTGGGTGTTCATGCTGCCGTACTACAAGACCGTCGACCTGCTGTTCAGCAGCGAGCGGACGGAGACCGGCTGCTACTATCACAACGCCAACGACCGCATCAACACGCCTTGGGGCTACGCGATCTACAAGCTGAACCCCACCGGCCGATGCCTGGGCTACGGCTACAACTGGGGACCGCAAATCTACGCGGGAGGCGGCGTCCTGGATCAGGTCCAGTACATCAACGGCGACCCGGCACAGGGCACCGTTCAGGCGGGCCGGTCGCTGACGTCGTTCGTCGAGCCCGCGAACCTGTTCGTGTTCGGCGACACCTACGACACGCCGCGCCCGACGATCGGCATGTATCCCAACAGCGCGGGCGGCAAGGCGTGGATCCTGGACACGTTCCCCGTGACCGCGAGCACCCGCCAGAGCCAGTTCCGTTGGGGCGGCAAGTTCAACATGGCCTACGCGGACGGGCACGCCGGCAGCGTGCAGTTCAAGGGCGGCCTCACCGAGGGCGTCGGCTATGTGTACGTCCCCGCGGCCGAGAAGAACCGCCTGGCCTACTGCGCCAACCCCGACGAGCAGCTCGACGGCAGCCGGTTCAGCCTCGGCATGATCGCCTGCCGCGACTTCGTCAACATCCCCTACACCCGCAACACCCAATGGTCGCCCGAGTGATCGCCTTGGCGGCCGTCCTGTGGGCCGTGGGTTGCGGCCAGCCGGAGCGCAACCTGGAGGCGGAGCAGGCCCAGCCTCCGGCCGACCTCGAGGCGGGTAGGAACGCCAAGACCATCGAGGAATGGGCCAAGGCCAACCCGAACAACGGCTTGCCGGGTAGCGGCGAGGACGGGGGCAAGTAAGGTCCCCGTCGCATGGTGCGGGCGCGCCGCAAGGCGCGCCCCTCTCCCGCTCAGTAGGTGCACTCGCGGGCGGCGTCCGCCATCGCCCGCAGGTTCTCCACCGGAGCGTCGAAGAAGTGGTCCGAGGCGCAACAGATGTAGCCGCCGTCCGGGCCGAACCCCTCGAACAGCCGATGCACCTCGCGCCGGACGTCCTCCGGCGTTCCCGCCGTCAGCACGTTGTACTGGTCGAGGCCGCCGATCATCGCGATCCTGCCCGCGAACACGCGCCGCACGGCCGACGGGTCCTCGATGTTGCCGCCCACGCCGGGCGGCGAGAGCGTCTCGCTAGCGTCGCACCTGTTCTCCAGGATCTGGTCGAGGATGTTCATCATCCCGCCGCACGTGTGGTAGGTGGACTTCAGGCCGACGGCCCGCAGCGCCTCGTGGATCTTCCGGTCGTAGGGCAGGCAGAACTCGCGGTGCAGCGCCGGGCCGATCACCGTGTCGCTGCTGGCGCCCCCGCCGGTCTCCACGAGGTCGTATTTGGCCCCCGCCAGCGACTCCTCGATGAACCGGAGCTTCTTCTCCAGCAGGATGCGCAGGAACTCGTGCACCCAGCCGGGGTTGTCCAGGCACTCGAGGACCAGCTCGGCGGTGTCCATCATCGTGCAGGCCTGCTGCCAGCATCCGGCCTGGTCGCCCCAGACGGCGCCCCGGAGGATGCCGTCGTCGCCGATCCGGTCGTATTCGCGGCGGATCCGGTCCTTGTCGAGCCTGCCCACCGGCATGTACTTCTCGATCAGGCGGATGTCCTCGTGGTGCTTCACCAGGTACTCGGTGACCCAGATCGTCTTCCCATCCCCCTCCGTCTGGTAGGTGAGCGTCCCCTCGGGCGTTTCGATGGTGTGGCGCACGACGGGGTGCGTGGGGGAGTCGTCCAGGATCGTCGCCGTGTCCCGCCACTCGGGCGTGCTCAGCCCGCCGGTCACCGGGTCGACGTAGTACTGGCCCATCGGCTGGAAGTCTTGGATCGCGGCGTCGAGGCCCACGGCCCGGAACGCCTCCAGGGCGTCCATGCCACCCATGTAGGTCTTCAGGTGGTAGTCCTGCCATTGGTGCAGGGTGGCGGGCAGGCGATCGGGCTTGCCCAGGTTCAGCGCGGTCAGCAGGCGTTCCTTGGGGGTCATCGTGGGTCCTCTTCAGTCGGTGTGGAAGACCTCTTCGCACGCCGCCCACCATTGGCCCGGATCGCGGTTCTCGAGGCCGAACTGCATCGGGTCGGTGATCTTCCACCACTCTTGGGTCTTCGGGCACCGGGCCATCTTGGCCATGTCCGCCTCGTGGTCGTCGCCGACGTACTCGTAGTAGCTGAACAGGTACCACCGCCCGTCGGGCATTCTCCGAAGGAAGATGGAGTAGTTGCGGATGTTGCAGTCCCGAATGGTCTGGAGCACCTCGGGCCACACCTCGCGGTGGATCCGCTTGTACTCCTCGATCTGGTCTTCGCGCAGACCGACGACCTTGGCGTAGCGCTGCATGGTTCGCCTCCCGACGCCATTGTAGCGGGAACGGCCGGGAGCGTCCAGTGGTGGAGTATCCTATGCGGACCGGTCCGGCGACGGGCCCTGCAGCGCCATGAGGATTCTCAGGACGACTGTGCCGACGCTGATTCTCGCCGCCGCGGCGATCGCCGGGGCCGTGGACGTGGGGGCGAAGAGCGCCGCCGTGTTCGACGCGGCCACCGGCAGGATGCTCTGGGGCAAGGACCCCGACACCCCCCGGTATCCGGCCAGCACCACCAAGGTGCTCACCGGTCTGCTTTTGGCCGAGCGGTGCCGACCCGACGACGTGATCGTCGCGCCTCCGGACACGGAGACCGTCACCGGCAGCAGCATGCACCTGAGGCCCGGCGAAAGAGTCACGGCGAGGCACCTGCTCGCGGCGATCCTCCTGCGCAGCGCCAACGACGGTTGCCACGCCGTCGCCGAGCACCTCGCCGGCTCGGACGACAAGTTCGCGGAGCTGATGAACGAGCGGGCGCGCGAGATCGGCTGCACCAACACGAACTTCCGGAACCCGCACGGGCTGAACGACAAGAGCCACACCACCACCGCCAGGGACCTCGGGCTGATCGCCTGCGAAGCGATGCGCAACGAATGGTTCGCCGAGACCGCGCGGCAGCGCAAGTGGCTGCTGGAGCGCTCGGCCAACCAAGAGGATCTGTGGCTGTTCAACAAGAACAAGCTGCTGGCCGCGGACCCGACCGTGGACGGCGTGAAGACCGGCTACACGAGCGAGGCTGGGCACTGCTTCGTGGGCAGCGCCACCCGTGGCGGGGTCCGCGTGGTGACCGTGGTGCTCGACAGCCCCGACTGGAAGAAGGACACCCGGAACCTGCTGGAGTGGGCCTTCCGCACGCACGGCGAGCGCACGATCGTCCGCGAGGGCGCGCCGGCGCCGCCCGTGGCCGTCGCCGACGGGGTCGAATCCACGGTGCCTACGGTGGCAGGCGCTTCGCTTCGGATGCTGGTCCCGATGGGCTCGAGGCCGACGCTCCGGGCGACTCTCCTTCCAAGCAGGCGTTTGGTCGCCCCCATCCGCGCCGGACAGCCGGTGGGTGCGGTGCGGTTCGAGGACGGCCAGGGCTGGACGGGCACCGTGCCGCTGGTGGCTGCGAGGGATGTGCCTCGGGCCACCTTGGCGCAGCGGGCCGGCAGGAGGCCGCTGCTGCTGGCCGCGATGTGCGGGGTTCCCATCGCGTGGGTGTTCGCCCGGCGGAGAGCCGCCCGGACTCGAAGGAGGCGGTATGTCCGCGCACGATGGTGAGCTCGAGCGCCTCCACAAGCGCATCGCCGCCAGCGGGCTGTGCAGCCGGAGAGCCGCCGAACAGCTGATCCTGCAGGGTCGGGTTGCGGTGAACGGAGCGGTGGTCACGCAGCTCGGCACCAAGGTCGGCCCGGACGATCGCATCGAGGTGGACGGCCAGCCGATCGCGCGTCCGAAGAAGGTGGCCTTGGTCATGAACAAGCCAGAGGGGGTGCTGACCACGCTCAGCGACCCCCGCGGACGGCGGACGGTGGCGCACCTCCTGCCCCGGCTCGACGTCACGGTGAAGCCGGTGGGGCGGTTGGACATGGACACCTCCGGCGTGCTTCTGTTCACGAACGACGGAGAGCTTGCCGCCAGGCTCACGCACCCCCGCTACGGGGTGGTGAAGGAGTACCGGGCCGAGGTGAGCGGCGTTCCGGACGAGCAGGACCTCGATCGCCTACGCAAGGGGGTGTACATCGAGGGGGGGCGGACCGCGCCGGCCGAGGCGGAGCTGATCGGAACGCGAAAGGGGGGCGAGGCCTCGGTGGTGCTCCTTCGGATCCACGAGGGGCGGAACCGCCAGGTCCGCAAGATGATGGAGGCCGTCGGCCACCCCGTCCAGAAGCTTCGACGCACGCGGTTCGGGCCGATCACCGCGGCCCGAATGGCCCCGGGCGAGTGTCGCATGCTGGGCCACGAGGAGCTGAATCGCCTGCGAGAGCTGGTGGGGTTGCCGCCGGAGCGACCGTCGGCGCGCCCCCGCCGTCGGAAGTGACCCGGTCGGATCCTAGAACTGGAATTGGTCGATGTTCTCCTTGGTGAACACCAGGATGTCGCCCAGCAGCACGTTGTCCCCGGCCACCTTCTTCTCGCCCAGGCGCCCGGCCTTGATGGTCGGATCGGTTCCCTTAAAGGTGCCCCGCACCAGCTGAGCCGCGACCTGCACCGTGAGGTAGCCCAGATCCTTCGTGTTCCACAGGATCACGGACTTGACCGTTCCGTCCTTCACATAGGCGCGCATGTCGTTGGGAGTGCTGAGCCCGGTGACCTGCACCTTGCCCGCCTTGCCGGCCTGCTTGATCCCCTCGGCTGCGCCGGGGAACGCCGTCGAGCTGATCGCCAGAATGCCCCTGAGGTCCGGGCTGGCCTTGATCAGGTCCTGGGCGGCTTGGAAAGCGAGCTTCTGGTCCTCATTGGAGGGGACTACCGAGCCGAGTCGCAGGTTCGGGTACGCCTTGAGCCGTTCCTTGATGTGGACGATCCACTCGTTCTGATTGGCCGCCGTGGCCGTGGCGGTGATGATCGCCACCTCGCCGCGCACGTCCTTTCCGCCAATGTCCTTCACCAGCGTGTCCACGAGGGCCGTGCCGATCTGCTCGGCGCTCGCCTGGTTCACGAACACCTCCCGAGCGTTCGAGGGGGCGTCGGCGTCCCAAGTGATCACGCGCACGCCCTTCTCGCGGGCGGCCTTCATGGCGGGCGCAAGCACGTTGGGATCGTTGGGGGACACGCAGATGGCGTCCACGCTCTGCAGCGCCCACTTCTCGACCATCGCCGCCGCCTTCTCCGGCGAGCCGTCCGTCGGCCCGTCGTAGATCAGTTCGACGTCCAGCTCCTTGGCGGCCTCCTGGGCGCCCTCCGCGCACGACGTGAAGTAGGGGATCCCCTTCTGCTTGGGCAGCAGGCAAATGGTGATGCGCCCCTTGCCGGCCGACTCCTTCGGCGCCGAAGCGGCCTCCTCCGCGTTCGGACCGCCGCAGCCTCCCATCAGCACCAAGGCGGCCGTCGCGACCGCCAGCAGCGTCTTCGCTCGCATGGTCTCAACCTCCTTCGACAGACCCGGCTGGGCGACGGGAGATTACCCCGTTGAGCGTCACCGCTCCGATCAGCAGCGCGCCCACCACCACCAAGTTCAGCACGTCGTTGCTCCAGCGCCAACCCACGAACTGCCTTGCTTCGTGCAGCAGCGCCAAGCCCAGTGCGGTGCCGATCAGCGTCCCGCGTCCTCCGAAGATGCTGGTGCCACCGAGCACCACGGCGGTGACCACCTCCAGCTCCAGTCCCGCCCCCACGTCGGCCTTAGCGGTGTTGCGGCGCGCGGTGAACAGCACCCCCGCGACGCCCGCCATGAGTCCCGACAGGGTGTACAGCGCGGCCTTGATGCGGTCGACGTCCCAGCCGCTGGCGCGGGCCGCCGGCTCGCCGAGACCGATCCCGTAGATCCGCCGGCCCAGAGTGTGCCGCGCCAGCACGAGGCTCCCCGCCAGAGCCAGCAGCGCGAAAAGCCCGACGGCGGTCCACCCTTGGCCGATCCGCAGGAACGGCTCGGGGAACCCGCTCACCGGCCGCGCGGCGCTGATCCCCTCCGCAAGGCCCCGGAACGCCGACAGCGTTCCCAGGGTGACGATGAGCGGGTGCACCCGGAAGCGCGTCACGAACCAGCCGTTCAGCGTTCCGCACGCCAGCCCCGCGAGAAGCGCGGCTGCGGCGCACAGCTCCACCGGCCAGCCCGAACGGAATCCGAGGCCGAACAGGACCGAGGTGAGCGCCATCGCCGACCCCACGCTCAGGTCGATGCCTCCGGTGATCACGATCAGCGTCATCGGCACCGCCAGCAGCGCCGTCTCGCCGATCTGCGGCAGGAGCCCGAGCTGCACCCGAGCGGAAACGAACGCGGGGTCCAGCCGCCAGGCGACGATCAGCGCCACCGCCAGCACGGCCGCCAGGCCGGCCTCGTGAGTCGCCAAGAGGCGCCTCACGCCCGGGCCTCCCTGCGCCGACCGGCGGGATCGGCCATCACCGCCGCCAGAATCAGCGCGCCCTGGATCGCCCGCTCCCAGTACAGGCTGCTCTCACCCAGCTGCAGGAAGATCAGCACCGTTCGAATCGAGCTCATGAGCAGCACGCCGAGGGCAACCCCCAGAACCGTGCCCGTGCCGCCCCGGATCGGCACGCCTCCGACCACCACGCAGGTGACGACCAGCAGCTCGAACCCCACTCCCACTCCGCTGTCGACCACCGACAGCCTTGGGACGCTCACCAAGGTCGCCAGCGCCACGAGGAGGCCCGCCAGGCCGAACGCGGCGAGCTTGGTCCGCTCCACCGAGACGCCCGCCAGCCGCGCCGAGCCAGGGTTCGATCCCACCGCGAACACGCGCCTCCCCCACGCGGTGCGGTTCGCCAGCAACCAGGTCGTCCCGAGGACGCCCGCCGCAACGAGCATCGGCACCGGCACGCCCGCCACCGATCCGGTCCCCCACGCGCGAAGCCCCTCGGGAAGGCGCGTGATCCAACGGCCGGCCATGAGCAGCTCGTTGGCGCCCTTCAGCACCGTGAGCATGCCGAGCGTCACGATGATGCTGGGCACGCGCACCGCCGAGACGAGCAGGCCGTTGAACAGACCGACCCCAAGGCCCAGGCCGAGCGTCGCGAGCACGGCCACCCACGGGGGCAGACCCAGCCGATCCGGAGACGAGAGCGTGCCCGCCACGGCGGCACAAAGGCCCATGAGCGAGCCGATGGAGATGTCGATCTCTCCGGACGCGATCACCAGCAACAGGCCGCACGCCGCGATGAGCGTCGGCGCCGCTGTCAGCAGCAGGTCGGTGAGGTTCCGCGCGCTCAGGAAAGCCGGGTTGAGCGCCGTCGCGAGCGCAGCGAGCAGGACCAGCACCAGCGCCGGACCGACGGGGCCTCGGACCTTCACGCCGCCCCCTCCTCCGGCAGAATCAGCGAGAGGAGCGCCTGCTCGGAGAACCGCTCCCGCTGCAGCTCCCCGCTGACCCTCCCCCCGCGCAGCGCCACGATCCGGTCGCACAGCGCCAGCAGCTCGGGCATGTCCGACGATGCAGCCAAGACGGCCGCTCCCTCGTCCGCCAGCTTGCGCACCAGCTGGTGCACCTCGTGCTTGGCGCCGACGTCCACGCCCCGCGTCGGCTCGTCGAGCAGCAGCACCTTCGGCTCGAGGCACAGGCCCCTGGCCAGGACCACCTTCTGCTGGTTGCCCCCGCTCAGCGAGGCGGCCGGGGCGTCCACATCGGCGCACTTGATGCGGAGAAGGCCGGCCATCGTCTCCGCGCGGCCCCGCTCGGACGGACCGGAGATCCAGCCCAGCCGGGAGACGGCGGACAGCGACGCCATCGACACGTTCCAGGCCACCGGCCAAACGGGGATCAAGCCCTGTCGGTGCCGGTCCTCCGGCACCAGAGCCACGCCGGCGCGCAGGGCGGCCCGCACGCAGCCCGGCTTCAGCGGACGGCCGTCGACCAGCACGCGCCCCGATCGGATCCGCCGCAGGCCGTAGACCGCCTCCAGCAGTTCGGTGCGTCCTGCGCCGACCAGTCCCGCCAGCCCGACCACCTCTCCCGATCGCACCTCGAGGCTGACGTCCTCGAACGCCCCTTCGACGCTCGCACGCTCCACGGTCAGCACGGGCTTGCCCGCGGCCTGCGTGTGGCCTCCCGAACCCTCGGGCACGTCGCGACCGACCATCCGCCGGATCAGCCCGGCGTGGTCGGTGTCCGCCGCGGGCAGGGTGTCGACCAAGCGGCCGTCGCGCAGCACCGTGATCCGGTCGGCCAGCGCGAACACCTCGTCCAGCCGGTGGCTCACGTACAGGATCGAGGCTCCGCGCTCGCGGAGGCGCCGGATGGTGCGGAACAGCGCCTCCGTCTCCCGGGCAGACAAGGCGGCCGTCGGTTCGTCCAGGATCAGCAGGCGGCACTCGCGGACCAAGGCCCTCGCCAAGCCGACCATCTGGCGCTGGGCCATGGGAAGCTCCCCGACGGGCGTGCCCAGGGGCAGATCCTCTCCCAGCTCGCGCAGCGCCTCCCGAGCGCGCCGAACCATGGCGGCGCGGTCGAGCAGAGGGCCGCGGCGCGGCTCCCAGCCGAGGAACACGTTGTCCACGGCGTCCAGATCGGGGAAGGAGACAGGCTCCTGGTGGATGGCGGCGATTCCCGCGGCCTCGCACCGGTGCACGCCTTCGGGGAGGGGCTCGCCGCGCCACCACACGCGCCCGTCGCTAGGCCTCAGCGCCCCGCACAGGATGCGGATCAGGGTGGACTTTCCGGAGCCGTTCTCTCCGCACAGCGCGTGTACCTCGCCCTCGGCGATCGCGAGGTCGACGCCGTCCAACGCGCGGACGCCTCCGAAGCTCCTTCCCAGCCCCTCGGTGCGCAGCAGCTCCGCCATCCCCTCGGGCGGCAGGTTACCCGCGCCGATGCGCGAAGCCGGTTGCGGTTAACCGGTGAACGCGCGCGGCCGCTGTTGCATAATGGTTTCTGTATGCTCCGTTTCCGCTCCGTCGCGGCGTTCGCAGCGTTGTTGCTGAGTGGCCTCGCCTTGGCCAAGGAGCCGGTCACCCTCCGATTCACCGTGTGGGACGGCGACGAGTCTCTGAAGGTGATCAAGCGCATCCTGGCCCGGTTCGAGAAGGAGAACCCGGACATCCGGGTGAAGCTCGAGCCGATCACGGACTACACCTCCTACCACCAGAAGATGATCACCATGTACGCGGCCGGCGTGGCGCCGGACGTGTGCATGATGGACATGCCGAACTTCCAGGCGCTGGCCAAGAGGGACGCCCTGGTGCCGCTGAACGACCTGATGGCCAAGACGCCGGGGTTCGACATCAAGGAGTACTACGAGCCGATCGTTCGGGCGCACAGCTACCAGGGCAAGCTGTACGTCCTGCCGCGGGACATCGCTCCCATGGGCTTGGTCTACTACAACAAGCGGCTGTTCGACGAGGCCGGCATCCCCTATCCGGACGGAACGTGGACGTGGGACTTCGAGCCGCGCCCCGAGCTGCGCGAGAAGTGCTTCACCTGGGTGATGCAGCAGCTCACCAAGGTCGACAAGAACGGCAAGAAGATCCAGTGGGGATTCGCCCCGGGATGGCCGGAGCTGTTCGCCACTACGCTCACCTACTCGTACGGGGGCCGGTACACCGACAACCCCGAGGCCCCCACCAAGGTGCTCATCAACGAGCCGAAGACGGTGAGGGCCTACCAGTTCGCCGCGGACTGCATGAACAAGTACGGCTGGATCCCCAACCAGAACGACCTGCTCGGCCAGCTGCAGTCCACCACCCAGATGCTGTTCGTGAACCAGAAGATCGCGATGTTCCAGAACGGCATCTGGGAAGTGCCGAACATGCGCAAGTACCTGAAGCCCGGCGAGAAGGGCTTCTTCGAGTGGGACATCACGCTGTTCCCAGCGTACAAGGACGGCCGGCACGCGGCTCCCACCGGCGGGTCGGGCTACGCGATCTTCCGCTCCACCAAGCACCTGGAGGAGGCGTGGCGGCTCACGCGCTACATGGCGGGGCCGGTCGCCATGACGTACATGGCCCAGGCGGGAATCGCCCAGCCGGCGATCCGCAAGCTGGCCCTGACCCCCGACATCTGGCTGCCGGGTCCGAACACGCCCAAGGAGCAGCTGTACCCCTACAGCCGCATCTGGACCGACCGCGCCGTGCCGTACGTGGTGTTCAGCGAGAACGCCGACTACTGGCCGGAGGTCGGCGGCAGGATGCGCGCCGGCATGGACCTCCTGTGGAACGGCCAGAAGAACGCCAAGGAAACGCTGGACCGCGGCGCGCGCGAGGCCCAGCAGAGGCTTGACGCCATCCTCAAGGAGCAGCGCAACCCGCCGTACAACTGGATGGTCGGCACCTTGGTGGGCGTGCTGATCGCCGCCGGCATCGTGTTCTGGGTGTTCTGGCCGGAGCGGAAGATCCGCTACACGAGGAAGGAGAAGCTCGAGAGCCGCTCGGCGTTCTTGTTCGCCAGCCCCTGGATCATCGGCATGATCGTGTTCACGCTTGGCCCGATGATCCTGTCTCTGCTGATGAGCTTCGCGGACTGGGACATCATCCGGCAGGCCAAGTGGCGTTCGCTCGGCAACTTCTACGAGGCGTTCTTCGTCGATCCGGTGTTCTGGAAGTCGCTCCGGGTGACGTTCGTGTACACGTTCGTCGCCGTGCCGCTGGGGTTGATCGGCTCGCTGGCGCTGGCGCTGCTGATGAACCAGAAGGTGCGGGGAATCCCTCTGTTCCGCACGTTCTACTACATCCCGTCGCTCGCGTCGCTGGTGGCCGCGTCGCTCATCTGGCGGCGGGTGTTCCAGCCGGAGGGCGGCCTCCTGAACACGCTGCTGTACAGCCCCGTCGGCGAATGGCTGGGAATCCCGAAGCTGCTGGCCGACTGGGCCCAGGTGCCTCCGGGGCAGCAGCTCAACTGGCTGGGAACGGAGCAGACCGCCCTGCCCGCGCTGATCATCATGTCGCTGTGGGGCATCGGCGGAGGCATGGTGATCCTCCTGGCCGGCCTCCAGGGCATCCCGCAGTTCTACTACGAGGCGGCCACCCTGGACGGGGCGGGCATCTGGGATCGGTTCAAGGCGGTGACGCTGCCCCTGCTCAGTCCCTCGCTGTTCTTCTCGCTGGTCACCGGGTTCATCGGCTCGTTCCAGGTGTTCACGCAGGCCTTCGTGATGACCGGCGGAGGGCCGAACGACGCGACGAGGTTCTTCATGTACCACCTGTACACGCAGGCCTTCCAGAGCCTGAGAATGGGCTACGCCAGCGCGCTGGCCTGGATCCTGTTCTTCATCATCCTGATCTTCACGCTCATCCAGTTCAAGATGAGCAAATGGGTGTACTACGAGGCTGAGGTGAAGAAGTGAGCGCCGCTCAAGAGACCATGACGCGGACCTTCGACCGGGAGGCCGCCGAGCGCTTCCGCAGGGCCGCCCAGCGCGCGGAGGCCGTCGACCGCGTGCTCAAGGTGCTGCTCTGGGTGGTCCTCTTCTCCGGCGTGATCCTCGCGATGCTGCCGCTGTGGATCATGCTCATGATGTCCCTCAAGACGCCCAACGAGATCGCCAACAGCGCCGCCTGGGCGTGGCCGCGGGAGCTCACCTGGGACAACTTCCGCGAGGTCCTGACCAACCCCAACGCGCCGTTCATCCTGTTCTTCCGCAACTCGCTGATCATCAGCACGCTCACCACCGCGGGCGTGGTGCTGACCTCGGCGATGGTCGCCTACCCGTTCGCCAGGCTGAAGTTCCGCGGGAGAGACCGCCTGTTCATCCTTCTGCTCAGCACGATGATGCTGCCCGGCGTGGTCACGATGATCCCCACGTACGTGATGTACGCCGAGCTGAAGTGGGTCAACACGTTCTATCCGCTCATCGTGCCGGCCTGGTTCGGCGGTGGCGCGTTCAACATCTTCCTGCTGCGACAGTTCTTCATGGGCATCCCCCGCGACCTGGACGAGGCCGCGATCCTCGACGGCGCCAGCCACGCCACCATCTTCTGGCGCGTGATCCTGCCCAACGCGGGCGCGGCCCTGGCCACGGTGGGCGTGTTCTGCTTCATCTACAACTGGCGCGACTTCATGGGCCCGCTGATCTACCTGAACAGTCCCGACATGCAGACGCTGGAGGTCGGTCTGCGGACCTACCAGAGCCTCCAGTCGGAGCAGTGGCACCTGCTGATGGCGGGCTCGGTGCTGGTGATGCTGCCGCTGTTCGTGATCTTCCTGATCGGGCAGAAGTACTTCGTGAAGGGCATCGTGATGAGCGGCATCAAGTGACCGGGCTCACCGCTCGGCCCGGGTCAGCTCGACGAAAGCCACCGAGTGTGCCGGAACGAGCAGGCTGAGGCGGTCGCCTGTCGTCTTGGCCCGGCGCTCCTCCAGCCAGACCTCGTCCGGCCCTCCGCGGCTCGCCCGGCGGTGGACCGGGTCCTCGGCGGGCCTCGCCCACGAGAACCCCGGCACCCGCTGGGGAGCGGTGCCGGTGTGGGCGTCGACCCCCTTTCCGGTCAAGAGCGTCACCCTGGCCTCGGTCGCCGCTCGGAAGCCAGCCAGCCTCACGCTCGCCTTCGCGTTGCGCTCGAAGTGGTGGTTCACAAGCACGACGGTCAGACGCTTGCCGTCGGCGCTCCTCGCCGCGAACGCGCGCACCCAAGGAACGCCCTGCACGGCCGGCACCCATCCCACCGCTGGGGAGTCGAACGCCGCCGTCTGGCAGGTCGTCTGCACCACCGCGTCGGCAAACCGGGTGGAGAGGAGCTGGAAAGCCAGATAGCCCGCCGTCGGTTCGTACCTGCCGTCCCGCTGCCCCAGTAGCCCGATGAACAGCGGATCGATGAGTCCGAAGAAGCAGGCTGACTGCACCTTCGGCCGCTTGAGAAACTCCCCCAGAACCGACGTTGTGTACAGGGCTGAGCCGAGCGTCTTGCAATGATCCGTGAAGCGTCCGCTGGGGGCCACCTGGAACAGAGGGCCCCACTCGGTCACCGCGATGCCGATGCGGTCGCGATGCGGCGCCGGAAGCTTCCGGATCCGGTCGCTCAACGCGTCGAGGCTGCGACCGACTAGGTCGATGGCCCCGTACATCGCGGCGTACACCTCCCGGAGCGTGTGCCCGCCGTCCACCGGAAGCACCGGGGCGTACGCGTTGTGCACGGCCACGAAGTCCACGTGGGGAGCGACCCGGGGCAGGACCACCTCCGTCCAGTCGGGATACGCCTTGGAGGGGTAGAAGCTCTCGTCCAGAATGGCCCCCACGCGCACCTTCGGATCGGCGGCACGGATCGATCGGGCGAACTCCACCGCGAGCTCGGCGTACTGGCGGGGCGTTTTCGTCACCGAGACGGTGCCCTCGGAGCCGTCGTTCAGGTACAGCTCGTTGCCGATCTCCCACCAGCCGACGCGCGCCGCCCTCGACTCGTTGTTGGCGAACCGGACCCAGTCGGCGGCCTCCCGGGCGGTGCCGCTACCCGCGTTCGCCGTGAACAGAAGCCCGGCACCCACCGCCTTGGCGAACGCCTGGATCTCCTCGGTGCCGACGTTGTGCGCGAGGAGATCTCCGGTGGCCATCGCGGGCGTGCGGGGCCGCTCCGCCCGAGGCCCCACCTTGTCCCGCCAGTGGTAGAAGTCGCTGAACGTGCCGCCGGGGAAGCGAATCAGCCCGGGGTGCAGGCTCCGGGTGGCCTCGACGACTTCCGGTCGGAAGCGCTCCCGCTCGGGGTCCCACAGGCCTTTGCCGTCCCAGATCCACTCGGTGTTCACTCCGAACAGCTCGCGGGGCACTCGGCGCACGGTCTTTCCGGCGTCGACCAGGACGCTGGCGGCGAGCGGCGTCGGCGGAAAGCTCCAAGCCGCCTCCAGACGCTCCGGCACGTGCAGACTGAGCCGCACGTCGTCGAAGCGTGCCTCGCCCTGCGTGCCTTCGGCGAGGCACGCCAGCACCGCCCGGGCCGTTTCGTGGGGCAGCTCCACCGCGCGCTCCCGGAGCGACATCGGACCTGCGGTTGGCCCATCCAATAGTGCGAGCGCCAGCACGCCGCCCCGATCGTCCAAAGCGAGGAGGGCCACCCGCGGGCGCGCTCCCTTCTCACCGGCCAAGTGCGCCGACAGATGCAGGCGCGCGCCGCGCAGCCACTCGCCGCGCAACGGCTGGGCCGCTCCGAGCAGCTTCTGGGGATCGGTGTTTGCGGGGCCCGGGCGGAGTACCAACCGGTGGTTGCCCGGAGCGTCAGGGTCCTCCTCCCGCAGAACCTGACCCTTGCCCTGCGACCGCTCCAGCGTCCAGCCATCGGGCTCGCGGCCGCCCAGCTCGAAGCCCGGATTGGCTACCAAGTCGCTTGGAGGCTCCTTGCTGGCGGCGCATCCGACCGACCCTAGCAACGCCAGCAGAGGCAGAGCGCGCGCGATCATGCGCCAGTATGGGTCTGCCGCCGGCACCGTACCGATGACCGTCCCCGAAACGGCTCGGAGAAGCCACCCGTACTCTTGGCATGGCCTCGCAAAGGAGGGTGGTGCTGTGTCTCGCAGGAGCGGCGGTTCTGCTGCTCGTCGCAGGCTGCGCCCCAGGCCCCAACCCGCTGGTGAACCAGGCGAAGGAGAGCGGCGACCCTGCTGGCTTCTTCCTGGGCCTTTGGCACGGAGTGATCGTGTGGTTCACGTTTGTGTGGTCGCTGTTCAACCCGAGCGTGTCGATCTACGAGGTCCACAACAACGGGTGGCCGTACAACCTCGGATTCCTGCTCGGGGCCGGCGGCCTCGTCGGTGGAGGAGCCAAGCTCGTGTTCGGCGGCGACGACAAGGAGCGGGAGTGACGCCGCCAGACTTCAGCCGCACTCCGCGTGCCGAAAGCACGCCACAAGGTGGTCGTTGACCATGCCCGCCGCCTGCATGTAGGCGTAGCAGATCGTGGGTCCGACGAAGCAGAACCCGCGGGAGACCAGCTCGCGGCTCATCGCCTGGGCCTCTGGGCTCGTGGCCGGAACCTGATGCTGCTCGGTCCAAAGGTTGCGGATCGTGCGTCCCGCGGTGAACCGCCAGACGAACGCGTCGAACGAGCCGAACTCCTCCTGCACCCGCAGGAAGGCGCGCGCGTTTCGGATCGCTCCCTCGATCTTCCGGCGGTTGCGGATGATCGCCGGGTCCTGCAGCAGCCTCTCCACGTCCTTCTCGGTGAACGCCGCCACGCTGGCCGGGTCGAAGCCGGCGAACGCACGGCGGTAGCCATCCCGCCTCTTCAGGATGGTGAGCCAGCTCAGCCCCGCCTGCGCCCCGTCCAGCACCAAGAACTCGAAGTGCCGACGGTCGTCGTGCACCGGAACTCCCCACTCCTCGTCGTGGTACAGGATCTCGAGAGGGTGCTTGGCCCACGGGCAACGCTGTCGTTGTGGCGCATCCATCACGGCTTCATCTTGGCACCAAGCCGTCAATATCCACCGGGGGCGGTCGCGGGACCGGGTCCCGCGAGGGGGTAGCCTCCGCACACCGATGGGCGGCTCCGTGAGGTTCGACGGCAGAATCGAGAGGGTCGGTGCGCGCGCACTGATCCCGCTCCCCTTCGAGCCGCGAGAGGTGTGGGGAGACCGCGGTCGGTACGACGTGTGCGGAACGATCGCAGGCGCCACCTACCGGGGCACGGGGGAGGTCCTGGAGGGTCGTGCCTGGCTGCCGACCGGGCCCGCGTTCCTCCGAGACACCGGACTGCTTTTGGGCCAGACGGTGTCGGTGGAGGTGGGCCTGGAGGGGCCCAACCTCAAGGACCTGGATCCGGAGTTCCGCGCCGCCCTGGAGAGCGATCCGGCCGCCCGCGCCGCGTTCGAGTCTCTGAACACCTTCGAGAGAAAGAACCTCGCTCGCTCGGTGGACGAGGCCAAGCGACCCGAGACGCGCGCCCGGCGCATCGCGGACGCGCTCGAGCGGCTCACCCAGCCTCAAGGCGGCTAGCCCGACGGCTTCTTGCCCTGATCCAGGTGCACCACGGTTCCCATCAGCGTCTTCTCGGCCTCGCCGGTCTGGCCGCTCTGCAGGGCGCGCAGCGCTTGGGTGACTTCCTGAGCCTCGGCGACTCGTCCCTCGGCCAACAGCAGCGCCTGCGTTTTCTGCAGCTCGGCGATCGCTGCCTGCGGGCTCAGGGCCTGCGTCTTCATGCCGAGGATCGTGCGCTCCACCGCCCGGGAGGCCGCGGCGACCTGCGCCGCCGAGGCGACCCTCGGATTCGGCGGGGCGGAGTACCGCGCCGGGTCGGCGGTGAACTCCATCACGAAGTCCAAGTCCACGGCCGCCTGTCCGCTGTTCAGGCAGTCCTCGTACTCCAGCGTTCCGGTGGCCACCCGGTACCAGCCCAGGGGGTGGTTGGGGAACTCCAGATCGAGGATGTGCTCGATGGCGCTGTCCCGCTCGAGGTCGGCGAGGGGCACGTCGAACTCTCGTTGGCCCGGCGTCGGCGTCTGACCGGCCACGCTGCGCGCCTCCACCCATCGGGCCAGCCTCAGCCGCAGGCGGAGGTTCCGCGCGACCACGGTCATCAGCTTCTCGATCTCTGCTCGAAAGATCTCGGGGATCAGCTCGGGGCGGGAAACGTAGTAGTGGTTCCCCCCGGCGCGCTTGGCCATCGCGGCCAGAAGCTCCTCGTTGTAGTCCGGTCCGAAGCCGAGCAGGGTCAACGTCGCTCCCCGCTCGCGGACCCCCGCCGCGGCGTTGACCAGACTCGGGAAGTCCCGAACGCCGACGGTCGGTTCTCCGTCGGTCAGCAGGAGCATCCGCGAGGCCCGGCCGGTCTCCTGAGCCTGCGCGATCTGTTGCAGCCCCAGGTTCACGCCGTCGTACAGATTCGTCGTGTTGCCGATGGTCAGGCGGGCGATGCCGTCGAGGATCGGCTGCTTCTGGGTGACCCGCTGCGGCGGCATCAGCACCTGGGCCGTCTCCTCGAAGGTCACGATGCTCAGCACGTCGTTGGGCGTCAGCAGGTCCACCACGAACCGGCATGCCTGCTTGACGTACTCCAGCGGCGGGCCCTCCATCGAGCCGGAGCGGTCGATGACCAGGCAGAGGTTCATCGGCGTCCGGGCCGCGGGTCCCAAGAGCGTGTCGCCCTGACCTGCGACGAGAGACAGCAGGAACTGCTCGCGCGCCGGGCCATTGGCCATCGTCGCCTCGCGGCTCGGCACCACCTCGGCCTGAAGCGCGCGGACAGGAGTCAGGACGGTCGTACGGGCCCCAGTAGCGAACCCGGTCGCCATCGCCTGCGTCCGCGACGGATCGGCTCCGGGGGAGGCCGCGGCCTGCGTCTTGTTGGGGTCGAAGTTGGGGTTCATGCTCGCTCCACTCGGAAGTCGGTGCCGCCGAACCGAAGCACGTCGCCGATCTTGGCGAGGGCTTGGCTCACGCGCTGGCCGTTGACGAAGGTGCCGTTGGTGCTTCCCAGGTCGGTGACCGAGAGGCCCGCCGGCGTCGGCTCCAGCAGAGCGTGGCGCCGGCTGGCCATCGGGTCCGCGGAAAGCGGCAGCGCCGGCAGGTCGCGGCCAACCTCGGTCCTGCCGGAGATGGGGATCTTCTGACCGGCCATCGGCCCCCCGAGAGCCACCAGCAGCACGCCGGTCGTCAGCGGCGGCGCGGGCGCGGCGATCGTCGGCTGGCTTGTGGTCTGGGGCATCGCGACGGTCGGCTGCCCGGCGATCTGCGGACCGCCTGCGGTGGCCATCGCCACGGGCTGGGTGCCCGCTGGAGTCTGCACCTGGGTCTGCCACTGCTGGCGCAGCGCCTCGGCGGCGCGCGCGGGCGCCGAACCCTCCCGCATCACGAACTCGAGCCGGGTGGATCCGACCTGGATCAGCGCCCCGGAGAACAGCGGCACCTGGCGGATCGGGGTGCCGTTCACGTAGGTGCCGCCGGGCGCCCCGCAGTCGGAGAGGTAGTAGGTGCCCCCGTGCAGCTGGATGACGGCGTGCTGGGGGGCGACCGCCGGATCGTCGAGGATCGGGATGTGCGCCAGCTCGCTCCTGCCGATGGTCGTCTGCGCCGCGTCCACGATCCACTCGCGGTACTCGTTGCGCCCGTAGATGCGGCGGACCCAGGCGGTGCGGGTGGCGCGGATGATCAGGCTCGTGAACAGCCCCACGCCCCCGCCGATGGTCACCGCGGTGATCGCCCGCCCGGTCGTGCCGACCTCGTCTCCGCCCCGCAGGGCCTGGATGACGGGAGCGAGGGCGAGGCTGGAAAGGTCGAACGTCAGCGCGCCGAGCCCCGCGCCGAGGGCTCCCCCGAGGAGGGCGTACCGGGCTCGCCGCCAACTTCTGGACGGCGCCGCCACGGCGAGCCCGATCAGCGCCCCCATCGGCACGAACGCCACGAAGCGAGCCGGGAGACTGGTCGGGTGGATGCCCGGCCGCGACAGGACGTCGCCGAACAGCAGGCCCGAGAGCCCCGCGCCGACGCCGGCGCCGAGCGTGCCGCCGAGGGCCCCGAGCACCAGGCCGAACGCCATGCCCCGCCAGGTGTGCGCGGCGCTGCCCTGCGCCTTGCCCTGCACCGCGCCGAGCGTGCAGCCCACCAACGCGCCGATCAGCGCCACGAACTGGCTGCCCCAAGCTCCCCACCGCGGGTCGTAGAACAGCGTCGGCGCGAAGGGCTCCATCAGCGCGAACGCCGTGAGCCCGGCGACGGCCCCCGCCAGCGCGGTGAAAAGCACGAAGCCCATGTCAACCTTCGAAGCGATAGCGTGCGGCGCCGAACTGAACCGTGTCGCCGGGCTTCAGCTCGGTGTCCCCTGTGATCTTGACGCCGTTCACGGCCGTTCCGTTCGTGCTGCCGAGGTCGCGAACCACCACCCGGGAGCCGGACCGTTCGATCTGGGCGTGGCGCCGCGAGACCGTCGGCTCGTCGGCGATGGTGAGGCCGGCGACCTCGCGCCCCACTTCGACCACCCCTTCCGGCACGTCGAAGGCGTCGCCCTGCGCCGAGACCAGCCTCGGCCGAACGATCGGCGCGGCGGCTGGAGCGGGCTCCGCACCCTCCAGGCGGATCGTCGCGGGTGGCTCGGCCGCAGGGGGTTGCGGAGGCTTGGGGGCGTCGGCCGGGGGCGCAGGGGCCTCCGGCACCTGAACTCCGATCTGCTCCAAACGCTCGCGAACCCACTCCCTGCGCTGGGACAGGTAGCGGATGCCGAACCAAGCCACGGCGACGGCGATCGCCACGCCCGCCAAGGCCCCCCACAGGCTTCCCCCGGGACGCTCGGCCGGGGCCTTTTCCGGAGCGGTGGTGGGGGCCGTCTGGGCTTGGGGAACCGCGGGTTCGGCCTTCGGCTGCTCGGTCTGCTCAGGCTTGGCGGGTTCGGCGGAGCCGGCCAGGTCCACGTCGACCGGAAGGGCCACGGCCAATAGGCTGGCGCCTTCGGTCTGCGCCGGAGCGGCGGAATCGAGCACGAACTTCTTGGGAGCGAACTCGTACGTCTTGCCGCCCGAGCTGACCATCCCGGAGACGCTCACCTCTCCCTTCCGCACGAGGCTGAACCGGACCTCGCCGTTGCCGTCCGGCGCGAGAAGGGACTCCTGCTGCCTCTGCTGATCCTTCAGGCGCACAAGGCCGGAGGCCGGCGGGCCGTTCTTGCCATGAATCCGAACCGTCACGGTGTCGTAGAACAGGAAGTCCTCCTCCAGCACCTTCGGCGACGCCTTGAGGGCCGAGAGCGGCACAACGGCCACCACGCCCTTCGCCGGATCCCAAACGACGAACGACCCGGACGGCTTGTCCGGCAACGGGAGCTTGTGGCGCCCGGTGGCCCAGACGGGGCCATCCTTCTTGGGAGCGGCGGGGTCGGGCTTCTCGGGAAGAGAGCTCGGCACGCCCTCGGAAAGCCAGACGAGCTTGGGCTGGTCGTCCGGCAACGCCACGTCCAGCGTCTGCTGGCACATCGCGCACGGCGCCAGAAGCACGGTCGCTAAGAGCAGGACTGCAAGCCGCACCTTGACAGGATTGTAGCCCGCGCCAGCGGCAGAGCGTCCGCCAACTCCGAGGCCAGGAAACCGAAAGACCCGTGGCGCTCGAGCAGAAGATCGCCGGCCAATCCGTGCCAGTACGCTCCGCACGCCGCGGCGGACAGCTCCGGCATCTGCTGGGCGAGCATCGCGCCGATCACGCCGCTGAGGACGTCGCCCATGCCGGCGCAGGCCATGCCGGGGTTTCCGGTGGGGTTGACCAGCAGCGGCTCGCCGTCCTCCGCGGCCAAGGTGTAGGCGCCCTTGAGCACCACCGTCTTTCCGAAGCGCCGAGCCGCCTCCCGCGCGAACTCGAAGCGTCCGTTCTGGACCTCGGCCGTGCTGGCGCCCATCAGCCTGGCCATCTCGCCGGGGTGGGGCGTCAGCACGCAGGGGCTGCCCGGCAGGGCCGCCTCGCCCCGCGCCACCAGGTTCAGCGCGTCGGCGTCCAGAACGGCCGGGCCCCGCCACAGCATCCACAGCTTCGCGAGCGTACGGGCCACGCCCGGCGCGGTCGTCAGCCCGGGGCCGAACACCGCCGCGTCGAACCGGGAGTGCCCAGCGATGATCTCCGCGCTCTCCTCGGCGATGGCCCCGTCCTGCTCCGGGAGGGGCAACACGCACGCCTCGGGCAGCTGCGCCGAGACCGCCGCGCACACGGACGGCACCGACGCGACGGTGACGAGGCCCGCGCCCGCGCGGAGCGCGGCCCTGGCGGCGAGCACCGCTGCTCCGGGATAGTGCGCGCTGCCGGCTACGATGAGCAACCGCCCGTTGTCGCCCTTGTGGCTCGAACGCATACGGTCCGGGAGCTGCGCGCCCACCCAGGCATCGTCCAGGAGGAACGCGTCCGTGTGCTGCTCCAGCAGAGGCTTGGGAAATCCGATCGGGTCCACGGACCACGCTCCAGAGTGCTCCATGCCGATGCCCTGGAACAGGAACGGCTTGGGCAGTCCGAAGGTGACCGTGCGGCAGGCCCACACGCTCTCGCCCAGCTCCTCGCCGGTGTCGCAATGGATGCCGCTCGGCAGGTCGACCGCCACGACGGGGGCGCCACTGGCGTTGATCGCCTCGATCGCCTCTCGGATCGGGCCCTGGACCTCCCCCTTGGCTCCGGTGCCGAGCAGCGCGTCCACGATCAGGTCCCGGCAACCGACGCACTCGAGCTTCTCGAGGTAGCCCTCGTCGTCCACGAACAACGGGACGACGCCGGCAGCCTCGGCCTCGGCCAAGCGGGCGGCGCAGTCCGGCGAGAGCTCATCGCGACGGGCGGCGATCAGGCAGTCCACGTGATAGCCGTGCTGATGCGCCAGTCGGGCGACCACCAGCCCGTCTCCGCCGTTGTTGCCTTTTCCGCACACCACGGTGACGCGTCCGCCGTCCGGCAGCATCTCGCGCACGGCGCGGAACACGGCGTTGCCCGCGTGCTCCATCAGCTGGGCGATCGTCATGCCGAACGCCTCGACGGCCTGACGGTCCAGCTGACGACAGCGGTTCGAGTCGGCGATCCAGTTCACAGCTCCCACCACCTCAGCTGGATCGGGGAGCCGGTCCTCCGGGCGGGCATCCACTTGGCGTGGCCGTCCGCCGCGACGCGGTTCAAGCCACCCCGGAACGACCCTCGCCCCTGCATGAAGTGATTCTGCCACAGGGCCGTGCGGGGCGGGCTCGCAACGTCCGACTCGGACACGGGGCCGGCGTGCGGACGGTCGGGCGAAGGGATCGAGTTCACGAACACGAAGGCGTTCGCCTGATAGTTGGTCGACGGGCCGTTCTCCGGCACGGTCCGCTCCTGAAGTGGCGAGAACCAGATCTCCGAGTTGCCCGCGAACGGGGCGACGGCCAGCGCCACCGGGTGCCCGTCGAAGCGGTTCGAGCGGTCGCTGGGGTCGTCCCGCGCCAGGGTGTCGCTGAACGTTCCCGGAACGTGCCGCGGACCAAGGTTGTAGGGGAACACGCCGTCGAACGCCTCGGTGTACAGCAGAGTCGCCATGCCGATCTGCCGGAGGTGCGTGAGGCAGGCGGACTGCTTGGCGCTAGCCTTGGCGGAGGCAAAGGCCGGCAGCAGAACGGCCGAGAGAATGGCGATCACCGCCATCACCACCAAGAGTTCGATCAATGAGAACGCTCTGCCGCGCACAACCCGTTCTTACGAACTGCCCCCGGGTTCGTTCCTGCGCGGTCCCAACGCCGGATCACCGCGCGGCTGGTTCCAGACCGACTGCGAACAGCTCCGCCTCGGTCAGGCGGAACAGCAGCCGCCGAGGACGCGGCGCCGCCGCCAAGGACCCTCCGCGCCAAACGACGCGCCGCGCCAGCTCGTCTCCGTACAGCTCTGGGGCGTCCTCAAAGCCGAACCCCGGGTAGGGCCGTCCGGCATCGTCGGCCACCGCGACCCGCACCGATCCAGCCGCCGAGGTGGCGAAGTTCACCAAGACACCACCGGCATCGTCCGGCAGACGGCGGGTGAGGAACGCCATCGGCCGTCCGGCTCGCAGCGACACGAACCCGTGAGGCCGGATCGATCCGCCCATCACGCGCGGCGTGCCCCCGTAGTGGTCCATCCAATAGACCAGCCATCGATCGGGCCGTCGGATTAGGCCGACGACGGGGGTGTTGTTGCCGTGCGCGTTGCCCCAGTTGAGCGGGTCGAGGCCACCGTGGATCCAAGGCTCGTCGAAATGCGTCTCGAACCTCAGGCCGCCCCTGCCGAAGAGAAGCAGGCCGTCCGATAGACCGTCCACCTCGCGCGGAGGGTCGCCGATCGTCTTGCGGGCCGGCACGAACCGCATCGGCATGGCCAGGTACAGGCCGGGCGCACCGGGATAGGGCTGGACTCCGTTGGTGTAGAGCTGCTGACCCTCGAGGCTGGGGAAGCCGACCCACTGGCCGGGGGTCCATGTTCGGAAGTCGACCGAGGTCGCCCGCTTGACCCATCGCACGCCGGCCTTGGCATCGCGGTAGTAGCAGACGTACAGTCCTAGCGTCGGGTCGAAGAACGCGGTGTTCAGCGAGTCGAAGCGCCCGTCGCGCAGGGCTCCTCCCGTTTGCAGTCGCTTCCACACGAACCCGTCTGGGGATGCGAGCGTGCAGAGCGTCCGGGTGCCACCGTCCTGGGGTTCGATCCAGAACGCCACGGCCTTGAACCGCTCGTCGGGCTTCGCCGCAGGGTTCGTGTCGAGGAAGGGGAAGAAGTTGTGCGACTCCCCGTAGCTGGGCCGATCGGCGGTCCACACGACGTTCGAGCCAGGCGGGGCGGCCTTCAGCCCTTGGGCCGGGCCCCTCCAGCGGCGCCAGGCCACCCCGTCCTCGCTGAGCGCGACGCAGGTGAACTCCCGGCTCTGCTCTCCGCCGCCGCGGTAGTACAGGCGGTATCCGTCGGGGGTCTCCAGAACGGTCGCGTAGCCCGACTCCTTGCCCTCCCAGGGCTGGTCCAGCGCCAGGGCTTGGAACGGCGAGCCAGGGCGGTGCAGGCGGAGGGCCGAGCGGGGCGTGGTCGGGAACATCGCCGGGTCCGCGGCGGGCAGCCAGAGGGCTTCCGGCTGCGTCGCGATCGTCGCCAAGAGGCAGGCTGCCCACATGGCCCGCAGACTACCGCACGCCGGAGCGCAGGTAACCTCGGCCCATGATCGCCTGGTGCCTGCTGGGAGCAGATTGGGACCGAACGCTGCCTGTGCCTCCGCTGCTGTCGCGCCGCGCCGTGGCGGAGGTCCCCGGCGGTTGGCCGGGCGACTCGGTGGAGATCGTCGACGGCACCCGGAAGCTGCGCCTGTACGTGCCGTCCGCCTGGCAACCAACCCGGGAGGTCGTGCTGACCATCAACTTCCACTCGGTGGGCTGGCACGCGGCCCAGGAGCATGCGGCTCGCGGCATCCCTGGCCCTCTGCTGCAGGTCTCGGCGGGCGTCGGCTCTCGGGCCTACGAGGCGCTGTTCGCCGATGGCCGCACCGCCGACCGGTGGTTCGAACCGGTGCTGGCCGAGCTGAGGAGGCGCGGCGCTCCCGCCGACTCCCGGATCGTCGCCCTCGATGTCAGCAGCTTCAGCGCGGGGTACGGCGCGGTGCGGCTGATGGTGCGCGACCCGAAGGTCTTCCCGCTGTTGCGCCGCGTGGTTTTGGCGGACTCGCTCTACGGCGACTTGGATCCCACGAAGCCGGGCCGGGTGCCGGCGGCCGAGGATGTGGACGTCTGGCTTCCGCTGGCGGAGGCCGCCAAGCGCGGGGAGAAGACGTTCCTGATCACCGTGAGCGAAGTGCCCACCGACTACGCCAGCAGCTGGGAGTGCGCGGCGGCGATCGCCCGCGCCGTCGGCGGCTCGCTCGCCCCGGTCGAGCCGGGGAGCTGCAGCGCCACGCTGGACCGGGAGCACCCGCTCAAGGCCCGATACGACGAGGGGTTCCTGCACATCTGGGGCTACGGGGGCGCCGACGGCCCCGCGCACATGAGCCACGTGCACCATCTGGCCGACCTGTGGATGGCTCTCGACCGCTCCAAGCGGGTCTAAAGCCCCACGCGGTAAGCTTCCGTCCATGCGCATCGTGCTGGTTGGACCCCCCGGCGTGGGCAAGGGAACCCAGGCCGCCCTTCTGCAGCAGCGCCACGGCGCCCTGCACATCTCCTCCGGAGACATCTTCCGGGCCGAGCTGAAGGCGGAGACGGAGCTTGGCAAGCTCGCCAAGAGCTACATGGAGCGCGGCGAGCTCGTGCCCGACGACGTGACGATCCGCATGATGGCCACCCGCCTGAACTCGCCGGAGGTGCGGGAGAAGGGCTTCCTGCTGGACGGCTTCCCGCGAACGGTGGCCCAGGCCGAGGCTCTGGACGAGTGGTTCCGCCAGAACGGGGTGAAGCTGGACGGCGTGATCGCCCTGGAGGTGGAGGACGACGAGGTGGTGCGCCGCCTGTCGGGCCGCCTGACCTGCCGACATTGCGGGGCCATCTACCACCGCGAGAACCACCCCCCGAAGCGAGACGGCGTGTGCGACTCCTGCGGCGGCGAGCTGATCGTCCGCAAGGACGACCAGGAGGAGACGATCCGCGAGAGATTGCGGGTGTACCACGAAACCACCAAGCCTGTGGTGGACTACTACGAGCGCCAAGGGCTGGTGCGGCGCATCGAGGCCCGGGAGGTCGAGAGCACGTACGCCAAAATCAAAGCCGCTCTAGGCTTGTGATCACCCTCAAGACCCCCGAACAGATCGAGAAGATGCGGGCTGCCGGCCGCCTGCTGGCCAAGGCCCTCAGCGCGATGGGCGACGCGATCGTTCCCGGCCGCACGACAACCGCCGACCTCGACGCCCTCGCCGAGGAGATCGTTCGGGCCGAGGGAGGCGTTCCCGCGTTCAAGGGCTACCGCGGCTTCCCCGCCAGCGTCTGCGCCTCGGTCAACGAGGAGGTCGTGCACGGAATCCCGTCTTCCGACCGCGTCCTCAAGCCCGGCGACATCGTCGGCCTGGATCTGGGGGTGACGCTGGACGGCTGGAACGCCGACGCCGCGTGGACGTTCCCGGTGGGAGAGGTCGATCCGTCCGTGCAGCGGCTGCTGAACGTCACGAAGGAGAGCCTGTTCCAAGGCATCGCCAAGGCCAGGGTCGGGAACCGGATCGGGGACGTCGCGTCGGCCATCCAGCGCTACGTCGAGAAGAACGGCTACTCCGTGGTGCGCGACCTGGTGGGGCACGGCATCGGTCGATCGATCCACGAGGAGCCAAGCGTGCCGAACTTCGGCAAGCCGGGCCAAGGCCCGGTGCTGCGCGAGGGCATGACGATCTGCATCGAGCCGATGGTCAACATGGGCACTTGGAAGGTGCGCACGCTGCAGGACCAATGGACGATGGTCGCGGCGGACGGCAAGCCATCGGCGCACTTCGAGCACACCGTGGCCATCACCAAAGATGGGCCCCTGATCCTCACTCTGCCGTAGCTCCCGAGCGGCTCATCGGCTACAATAACGCGGAAGCCAAGGGGGAACATGCGCAAGGGCCGACCGCACAAGCCGCAGCCGGACAAAGAGAAGGGAATCGAGGTCGAGGGGACCGTCGTGGAGAACGTGGGCAACGCCCAGTTCAAGATTCGTTTGGACGAGGGGGACGGCGTCGAGGTGCTCGGGCACGTGAGCGGCAAGATGAGGATGCACTGGATCCGCATCCTCCCCGGCGATCGCGTGCGCGTGGAGCTGTCTCCGTACGATCTGACACGCGGCCGCATCGTTTACCGCTACCGCTGATCGCTCTTTTCGGCACCGTCTCGTGCCAAACTTGGCCGAGGCGAACATGCAGGCATTTCCCCGCACCGTCGTCGGCGGCGTCTCGATGCCGCGGTTGATCATCGGCACCAACTGGTTCCGCGGGTTCTCCCACACCAGCCTCGCCAAGGACCGGTTCATCGTTGAGTACCAGGACGCCAAGCGCGTGGCCGCCGTGGTGTCCGTGTTCCTGGAGGCGGGCATCGACGCCGTGATGGGCGGCGACATGCGCGGGCCGATGAAGGACGCTCTGGCCGAGGCGGAGCAGAAGGCCGGCCGCCCCGTGATCCGCATCATCACGCCGCACTTCAACATCAAGCCCGGCGGTCCCCCCGAGATGGAGCCGGAGCGGGTGTTCGACGACGTAAAGGCGCAGGGGGCGACGTTCTGCATGCCGCACCAGGCGGTCACCGACGCGCTGATCGACCGGCGCGACGGGATCATCCGCGACATCGACGTGTACACAAGGATGATCCGCGAGCGCGGCATGATCCCCGGTCTGTCCACGCACATGCCGGAGGCGATCCCGTACACCGACAACAACGGCTACGACATCGAGACGTACATCCAGATCTACAACGCCGCCGGCTTCCTGATGCAGGTGGAGGCCGACTGGGTGATGCGGGTGATCCGCAACGCCGCCAAGCCGGTGATGACCATCAAGCCGCTGGCCGCGGGCCGCCTGCTTCCGCCCGTGGGTCTGGCGTTCGTGTGGAACACGATCCGCGACCAGGACATGGTCACCATCGGCTGCACCACCCCGGACGAGGCGAAGGAGGTCATCGAGCTGTCGTGGGATTTCCTCGAGCGGCGGATCCCGGCCAACGACCTGCAGCGCACCCGCAGCAAGAAGAGTCTGGAGAGCTCCTTCGTGTACCGGGCGCCCGCCGACGTCTGAGTTCGGACCACCGGGGATACTGGCGGCATGCTCTCCCTGCTCGCCCTGCTGGCCGCCGGAGGACTCTCCGTTCCGGCGTTCACCGCGTACGCGTCGCCGGAACCCGAGGCGTTGCGGTTCGACAAGGAAGGAGCGCGCGGGTGGAAGGATCCGTCCGCCCGCTTGGTCTGGTGCGGCTGGTTTCCCGGCGGCGGCTCGGTGCAGGCCTCGGTGCGACTGGATCTTCCCACGGGTTTCCGGGCGCGGCTCGTCCTGCGCGTCGGTTCGCGATCGGTGCCTGCCGTGGCCGAAGGCGGCGAGGGTGAGGAGAGCGTGGCCTTCGGCGAGTTCAGCCTGCCCCGCCGCGAGGGCTGGGTGCCGTTCCAGCTGGCCGCGTTGGAGGGCTTGCCGCCCGAGGCGCGGGTGCTGGCGTTGGACCTGCAGGGCGATCCGGTGGCGCAGGCTCGGTTCAACCTCACCGAGCGCCGCAACGCGGCCTCCGTGCACATCTCCTACCCCGTGCCGGAGGGCGTGCGCGCCGAGTGGTTCTACAACGAGGTGGAGGCCGTCACCGACCCGCTGCACACGTTCTACATGGCCTGCGGCTTCCGCCGCGGGTACCTGGGGATGCAGGTGAACAGCCCCACCGAGCGGCGCGTGATCTTCTCGGTGTGGGACAGCGGCGACGAGGCGGTCGATCGGTCGCGCGTTCCCGAGGAGAACCGCGTGCGGCTTCTGCGGAAGGGCGATGGCGTGTACGCGGGGGACTTCGGCAACGAGGGGACCGGCGGGCACTCCCACGCCAAGGTTCCTTGGGTGGCGGGCAGGCGCTACGCGTTCTTGCTGCACGCCCGGCCGATCGGCGACAAGACCGTCTACACCGCCTGGTACCGGGCGGTGGGCGAGCCGCGCTGGAACCTGGTGGCGTCGTTCCTGGCTCCGAAGGACGGACGGTACCTGGAGGGTCTGCACAGCTTCAACGAGAACTTCTGGGGCACCAACGGACACCTGCTGCGGCGCGCGCTGTTCGGCCCCGCGTGGGTGTGCTCGCCCGAGGGCGCTTGGCACGAGCTGACCGAAGCCCGCTTCACGCACGACGGACATGGCCGGGAGAACCGTCTGGACTACTCGCTGCGGGTGGTGGACGGGAGGTTCGAGCTCTCCAACGGCGGGTTCGTCGGAGGAGGCGTGCGGTACGGCGACCGTCGGACCCGGGCAGCCACCGGCCGGCCGCCGCGGCTCGGGCCGCTGGTCGGCGAGTAGACTCGCGCCATGCTTGGGTGGGGTTCGTCCGTCGTTCCGCGCGGGTTGGCGATTCATCCTCCCCCTTCGAACGCCGAGGGCCGGGTGGAGGATCGCGGCGGAGCGCTGGCCCTGCACTATGGGATGTGCGGGGCGAGGTTCCGCTTCGACGGGCGGATGCTGGCGCTCGTCCTTGAGGACGACGAGTACGGTGGGGCCAACACCGTCGGGGTGCGCATCGACGGCGGTCCGGAGCTGGTGCTGCCCTGCTCGCCCGACGGCAGGACCCGGCTGCACCTGGCCGCCGCCGACCTGGAACCCGGCTGGCACGAGGCGCACGTGTACCGTCGATCGGCAACCTGGCGGGGAACGCTGCTCTGGAAGGGAATCGCTGTGGCCGAGGGTTGCGCGGTCGCGGAGGCGCCCATGCCTGCTTCCGGCTTGGCGTTGGAGATGTACGGCGACTCGGTGCTGTCGGGCGAGGCGGTGGAGCACGTCGGCTTCGAGGAGCAGGAGGACGCCGTCGCCCTGGAGCACAGCTACGCCGGGCCGGAGGACCGCGCGACGAACGCCTGGTGGGGCTACGGAGCGATCCTCGCGCGCACGCTGGGCTGTCGCGCCAGCATCCAAGGCATCGGAGGCGTGAGTCTGCTCGACGGCACCGGATGGTACTGCCAGCCGGAACCCGTGGGGCTCGAGTCGACCTTCGACAAGGCCTGCCCGATCCCGGGGCGCATGACCCCATGGGACTTCGGCCGGTTCCGCGCCGACTGGGTGCTGATCGGCATCGGCCAGAACGACGCGAACGGCGGTCGGCCGCACGATCCCGACTTCCGAGCGCGCTGGAGGGACACGTACCTCGGGGTCATCCGCAGGCTCCGTCAGGCTCACGGAGACCCTCGGTTCCTGCTGTTCACCACCATCCTGATGCACGACCCGGTGTGGGACGAGCTGCTGGACGAGGTGGCCTCGCAGGCCGGCTCGGGGGTGTTCCGCCACAGGTTCCGACGGAACGGGGCGGCGACGCCGGGCCACCCGCGCATCGCCGAACAGATCGAGATGGCGGAGGAGCTCGCGGACGCGATCTTGGCACGCACGCCCTGAATCGCACCGGTCGAAAAGGGGAATCCCAATCGCCCGGAGGCTGGGGCAAAATGGGCCATGGGAGCCCGTGTCCTGTGCCTTTTGGCGGCGTCCTTGGCGGTGTTCGCAGCCTGTGGCGCATCCGCCAAGACGCTGGTGACGGAGGCGAAGATCCTGAAGGTCACCGAGCGTGGGTACGTGCTGGCGGTGGGAACCCAGCCGCTGGCCGTGGAGGACACCCCGGCCACGAGGCGCTGGTCCGGCCGCAAGCCAGCGGAGAGGGGAGCGTTCGGGGAGGGCGCCCTGGTGGTGGTCCGGCTGAACGTGGACACCGACCCTCCCACGCTGCGGGAGATCGCCGACCGGGAGACGCAGGCCTGGCTGGACGGCGTCCGCAAGAACTTCGTCAAGGGCACGATCGAGAGCCGCGACGCCAAGTACCTGGTGCTGAAGCTGGAGGACGGACAAACGTTCGCCTACCGGGCCACCGACAAGTCGAAGCTGGAGCTGCAAGGAAAGGCGGTGGCGACGCTCGCGGATCTGGAGCCGGGCATGACGGTGTGGGCCAAGGGTCGCCTGTTGCCCACGCTCGACACTTGGCTGGCTGAGCTGCGGGACACGCCGCCCGTCCTCCCGCCGAAAGCCCCGAAGGCTCCGGAGAGGCCCAAGCTCCAACCTTTGCCGCCTGCAGGATCGCACCAGGGTTCCCTGCGGGGCGTCACGCCGGGCCTGCGGCTGCTCGAGGTGGAGGCCCAGGGACGAACGCTCCACTTCGTGTGCCCGCAAAGCTGCGAGTTTCGCGGTCCGAACGGCAAGCTGACGATCGAAGGTCTGCGCGCCGGAGCGACGGTGAAGATCTCGTACAAGCGCGACGCGCAGGGCAGGCTGCTGGCCTCCCTCGTTGAGGTGGTGGGTCCATAGAAGGCCAGAACCTTTTGCAACTCGTCTCGTCCAACCCCTGTAGGGTATAGTGCGACACTTCTACGGATTGGCACGGGCCTTGCAGGGAAGCTGTCCATCGGCGGATCGTCGGCCGCTCCGTTGTGCGCCGACGGGCCGCCCCAGCAGCGGATGGCGCAATTGATGCAGTTCGAAGAACACGACGACGTTGTGCCGAGCTACCTGAGTCGGCTGACGCAGGCGCCCCTGCTCTCCGCCGGCGAGGAGTTCGAGCTGGCCCGCGCCGCGCGAGCCGGCGACCGCAACGCCCGCCAACGCCTGATCGAGTCGAACATGCGCTTGGTGATCAACATCGCCAAGACCTACAAGGTGCGCTCGATCTCCCTGGAGGACCTGATCCAAGAGGGCGCCATCGGGCTGATGCAGGCCGCCGATCGGTTCGATCCGGACAAGGGCTTCCGCTTCTCGACCTACGCCACCCACTGGATCCGGCAGGCCATCGGACGCGCGATCGACAACAAGGCGAAGGCCATCCGCCTGCCGGCCCACGTCAGCCAGTCGCTGCGCCGCATCGAAAAGGAGCGGGTGCGGCTGATGCGCGAGCTGGGGCGCGAGCCCACCACCGAGCAGCTCTCCCAAGCCCTCGGGTGCACCACCAAGAAGCTGCTGGCCATTCTGCAGAGCTCGCAGGAGCTGCTGAGCTTGGACATGGGCACGCCGGACGGGTCGGGCACCACGCTGGGCGCGCTGCTCAGTGACCCGGACTACGTGGACCCGGAGCAGCAGGTGTGCTACCGGGAGCTGATCGCCGAGCTGCTCAAGCTCCTGTCCGAGCTGAGCGACCGCGAGCGGGACATCATCCTGCGCCGGTATCACCTCATCGAGGGTTCCGAGAACCTCCAGCAGGAGGACGTCGCCCGCGAGTTCCAGCTCTCTCGGGAGCGCATCCGCCAGATCGAGAACCAGGCGATGAAGAAGCTGCGCACGATCGCGCAGCGGCGGCGCCTCCGGGAGATGCTCAACGGCTAGCGTCCGTCCTGACGCCGCGCCCCCGGTTCTGCCATCCTATCCAAGCGACCGCATCCCACGATGGACTTTCCCGCACAAGCACTGGACTTCTTCATCCACCTCGACAAGCACCTCGGCGAGGTGCTCCGTCAGTACAGCACCGGCACGTACCTGATCCTGTTCGCCATCGTGTTCTGCGAGACGGGGCTGGTGGTGACGCCGTTCCTTCCGGGCGACTCGCTGCTGTTCGGCGCAGGGGTGCTGGCCTCGAGGACCGGTGAGCTGAACCCTTGGCTGCTGGCCGTGGTGTTCGTCGCCGCGGCGCTGGCCGGCGACAACGCGAACTACTTCATCGGCAGAGCGCTCGGCCCGAGGCTCTTCCGGAACGAGAAGTCCAGACTGTTCCAACGCAAGCACCTGGACCGCACCCATGAGTTCTTCGAGCGGTACGGGACGAAGACCATCGTGATCGCCCGCTTCGTGCCCATCGTGCGCACCTTCGCTCCGTTCGTGGCCGGCATGGGGCGCATGACGTACCGCCGGTTCCTGGCGTACAGCGTGATGGGCGCCTGCCTGTGGGTGGGCATTTTCGTGTTCGGAGGCTTCTTCTTCGGCAAGTCGCGCGTCGTGGAGCAGAACTTCACCGTAGCGATCCTCGCCGTGATCGCCATCTCGCTGCTTCCGGCGGCTTGGGAGGTGCTGCAGCACTACCGCCGAAGGAGAGCCGCGGCCGCCGGATCCGGAGCGGTGCGGTAACATTTCGCAGCGTTGAGTCCGAGCCATTTATCGGTGATCGTTCCGGCCTACAACGAGGAGGAGCGCCTCGGCCGCACCCTTGAGCGACTGAGGGAGTACTTCGAAGCCCAGCCCTACCGCTGGACGGTCACCGTCGTGAGCGACGGCAGCACCGACCGCACCGCGGACATCGTGGAGGAGTTCCGGGCGCGCGACCCCCGGTTCCAGCTGAAGGCCTACGAGCCGAACCGCGGAAAGGGCTACGCGGTGCGTACCGGCATGCTGGAGACCGAAGGCGATCTGCTGCTGTTCAGCGACGCCGACTTGGCCACTCCGATCGAGGAGCTGGAGAAGCTGCTGCCGGCCATCGAGGCTGGGGCGGACATCGCCATCGGCAGCCGCCCGCTGCGCGAGAGCAGGCTGGAGGTCCGCCAGCCGCTGTACCGCGAGATGCTCGGCCGGCTGTTCAACAAGGCCGTGCAGCTGATGGCGGTGCGGGGCATCCACGACACCCAGTGCGGCTTCAAGCTGTTCACGCGGAGGGCGGCCCACGAGGTGTTCTCCCGTTGCCGCCTCGACGGATTCAGCTTCGACTTCGAGGCCCTGCTCATCGCCCGCGACCTCGGGCTGAAGGTGGCGGAGGTGCCGATCCGCTGGAGGCATCAGGAGGGCTCCAAGGTGGTTCTGCTCCGTGACGGGCCGAGGATGCTCCGCGACCTCGTGTGGCTGAGGCTCCGTGGTCGGCGCAAGCGGTTGGAAGCCCGTGCACGCTGAGGAATACGCCCGGATGTTCGAGCTGGAGGACCGCTATTGGTGGTTCGTCGCTCGGCGCCGCCTCGCCCTCGGCCTGCTTCGGGACGCCGTGCCGGCGGAACGTCCGCGCATTCTCGACTTGGGCTGCGGCACGGGCGTGGTGCTGGGGGAGCTGGAGCGTTGGGCTGAGCCGGTGGGTCTGGACTTCAGCGCCCTGGCCCTGGGCTTCTGCCGCAAGAGGGGCCTGCGCCGGCTGGTTGCGGCCCGGGGCGAGAGCCTGCCCCTGCGCAGCGGCTCGTTCGACGCCGTTCTCGCGCTGGACATTCTGGAGCACATCCCGGACGATGAGTCGGCGTTCCGCGAGGCGTTCCGGGTGCTCCGTCCGGGCGGCGCGCTCGTGCTGAGCGTGCCCGCGTTCCGTGTGCTGTGGGGACCGCACGACGTGGCCCTGATGCACCAGCGCCGCTATCGGTTGCCGGAGATCCGGCGAAGGCTCGAGGAGGCTGGCTTCGAGGTGCGTCGGCTTTCGTACTCCATCTTTCTGCTGTTTCCGATCGTGCTGATCGTGCGCGTCCTGGAGAAGCTGAAGCGGGGAGAGGCGAAGGCATCCCTGCCGCGAGTACCGGGGTGGCTCAATGGTCTTCTGGTACGCTTGCAGGCGGTGGAGACGGAGTGGATCCGCCGTCGTCGCCTGCCTTGGGGAAGCAGCGTGGTGGCGGTGGCGGTGAAACCCCCAAGGGATCCATGACCCACGTCCTAGGCAGCATTCCTTTCGTCAACGGTGCGCCGTTGGTCCACCCGTTCCGCAGGCTGGGCGAGCGTTCGCCGGTGCGGGTGGTGGAGGCGCTCCCCTCGCAGCTTCCGTGCTTGTTGGAGTCGGGCGAGGCCGAGGCGATCCTCGTGTCCAGCATCGACGCCCTGCGGACCCCCGGCCGGACCGTGTGCGGCGGAGTGTGCATCGGCACGCGCGGCATGGTGGAGAGCGTGCGGCTGTTCAGCAAGGTGCCGTTCGACCGCATCGAGACGCTGGCGGAGGACTCCAGCTCGATGACCTCGAACGCGCTGGCGAAGGTGATTCTGGCGGAGGCGTACGGCGTGCGGCCCTCCACGATCACGTTCCCACCGAGCCTCTACACGATGCTGGAGGCGTGCGACGCCTGCGTGCTGATCGGAGACGTCGGGATGTCCGCCGACGGCAGCGGGTTGTACGTGCTCGATCTGGGTCAGGCGTGGGTGGCGCTCACCGGCCTGCCGTTCGTGTGGGCCCTCTGCGTCGGCGACCACCGTCTCACGCCGGAGATGGCCGGCTGGATGAACTGGGCGCGAGTCCAGTCAGGCTGCGGGGCCGACGCCGAGCGCCAGCCCGACGACGAACTGATCCAGCTCGCGGCGGAGAGGGCCGGCATGGACCCCGAGAGGGTGCGCCGGTATCTCACCGTGACGATGTCGTACCGCCTCGACGACTCGTTCCTGGAGGGGCTGGAGACCTTCGGCAGATACCTGGAGCGAAGGGGCCTGATCTCCCGGTACCGGATGCCGAAGGTCGTCGAACCCGCCCCCGTGCCCTAGCCCCGCGGCTTGTACACGCGCACGTAGTCGATCTCGTAGCGGTGGGGGAAAAGCGACTCGTCGATGCCCTGCGCCCCGCCCCACGCGCCGCCGATCGCCAGGTTCAGGATCAGGTAGTGCTGCTTGTCGAACGGCCAGGCCGCGTCGCCGGTCCCCTCGTTGCGGTACACGAAGTAGCGGGTGTCGTCGAAGAAGAACTCGAGGCGGTCCGGGTACCACTCGACGGCGTACACGTGGAAGCGCTCCCAAGGCCGGTTCGCCTGGATGCGGTTGCCCTTGCCGTTGCGCTTCATGTGGTTGTACGCCTCGGTGTGGATGTTGGCGTGGATCATGTTCGGGTCGAAGCCGACGTTCTCCATGATGTCGATCTCGCCGCACTTGGGCCATCCCACGGTTCGGCAGTTTTCGCCGAGCATCCAGATCGCGGGCCAGGTGCCGCGCCCCGTCGGAATCTTCGCCTTGACCTCCACGCGCCCGTAGAGGATGGGCTTCTTGCCCGAGGTGTGCAGGCTCGCCGAGGTGATCCTGTGGCCGTTCCAATTGTCCAGGCGGGCCTCGATGATCAGCCTTCCGTTCTCGACGCGGGCGTTCTCCCGACGATCGGCGGTGTAGTACTGGGCCTCGTTGTTCCGGATGTAGCCCTCCTCGTAGCTCCAGATCGCCGGGTTGGGTCGGGGCCCTTTGTCGAACTCGTCCGCCCAGTCCAGCCGCCACCGCTTCGGGTCGAACTTCACCACGGTGGGCTTGGTGTCCGAGCTTCCTCCCAAACCGTCCTGTTGCGGCAGCGTCGCCGCGATGCCGATGAGAAACAGCGTCAACATGGGTTCCTCCGGTACCGGGGCCATTTAACCCGCTCTTGACCAGCCCGTGGGCGCCGACGGGGTAAAAGGCGCACCATGAGACTGGTCGGCGCTCTGGTTGCGCTCGCTTGGATCGGCCTCGCTTCGGCCCAGGTGGCCCCTCTGCCGCAAGCGGACGGCACCGCGAAGGGCACGGTGTTCGAGGATGCGAACGGCAACGGAGTCCGCGACCCCGGCGAGAGGGCCTTGGGCGGCGTGGCGGTGAGCAACGGGCTGGACGTCGTTCGGACGGACCGATCCGGTCGCTGGCTGCTGCCGGTGTGGGACGGCGCGGTCGTGTTCGTGGTGAAGCCCTTCGGGTGGTCGACGCCGGTTCGTGCCGACGGCAGGCCCTGGTTCCACCACGTCCATAAGCCCTCGGGGTCCCCGCAACTCCGCTTCGCCGGATCGGAGCCTACAGGCCCCCTGCCCGCGAGCATCGACTTCCCGCTGACCAGGAAGCGTGAGAACCGCTCGTTCGAGGTGCTGCTGTTCGGCGACACCCAGCCGAGGAACCTCAGGGAGGTCGACTATCTGGCGCGCGACGTCGTGGCGCCGCTCGCCCCCCAGGCTGGTCGCTTCTCGTTCGGCGTGGTGCTGGGAGACATCGTGTTCGACGGCTTGGACGTGACGCTGCCTCTGGTGCAGACGCTCGGCTCTCTCAGTTTCCCTTGGCGGTACGTCATCGGCAACCACGACCTGAACTTCGACGCCGAGGACGACCCGCACTCGGACGAGCACTTCGAGAGGGTCTTCGGCCCAGCCTACTACTCGTTCGACGTGGGCGGCGCGCACTTCGTGGTGCTGGACGACGTGGAGTGGATCGGCGCGGAGAACGCCAAAAAGGAGAACCCGGAGAGGACCCGGGGCTTCTACCGCTCGGCGCTGGGCCCCCGCCAGCTGAAGTGGCTGGAGAACGACCTGCGGCTGGTGCCCAAGGATCGCCTCGTGGTGGTGATGATGCACATCCCGCTGAACGAGGTGCGCGAGCGGGCCGAGGTTCTGCGCCTGCTCTCGCCGTTCCGGAACACGGTGTCGTTCAGCGCGCACACCCACACGATGGAACACCGCTTCTTCGGCAAGGAGGACGGCTGGCAGGGCGAGGGGCGGCACCACCACATCGTGCACGGCGCGTCGTGCGGGTCGTGGTGGGGCGGTCTGCCCGACGAGCGGGGCGTTCCGCACGCCACGATGTCCGACGGCACCCCGAACGGCTACGGCGTGCTGCGCGTCGAGGGGAACCGGTGGAGCTGGGACTACGTGCCGGTGGGCCCCTCGGGCGAGGAGTCGATGCGCATCGTCGCGCCGGAGGCGGTGGCCGCGGCGGAGGTGCGCGGCGTCCGGGTGTGGGCGAACGTGTTCGGCGCGAGCGAGCTCTCCAAGGTGGAGATCAGCGTCGCGGGAGGGCCGTGGCGCGCCATGGCTCGCACCGTCGAGCCGGACCCGTGGTACGTGGCCCTGGTGGAGCGGGACAAAGCCCAGGTCCGGCTGCCGTACCTGCCGCTCCCCGCGCCGTCGCGCTGCACGCACCTGTGGAGCACGGTTCTCACCGAGCGGCTCGAGCCCGGCGTGCACGCCATGAGGGTGCGGGAGACGGACCTCTGGGGTCGCACGCGCGAGTCGGTCCGCACCATCCGCGTGGACTGAGCGCCGTGGACCATACTCGGGCGTGGAGTCCGAGGCGCGGCGTCTGGTGGAGAGGGCGTTCCAGCGGCTTCGGGAGCGCCCGGGCTTCGTGGACCGGCCGGACCAGCTGCAGCTGGCGCTGCTGATCTCGGACTGCATCGAGGAGGGCGCCTCGGGGGCCTTCGAGGCGCCTACGGGCCTCGGCAAGTCTCTCGCGGCGCTCATCCCTGCCTTGGCGCACGCGTCGGTGCACGGCACCAGAACCGTCATCGCGACGTACACCAACGTGCTGGCGGAGCAGTACTGGCACGCCGACCTTCCATTGGCGCGGTCCCTGCTCGCCGAGTTCGACGTGCCGGTGGCGTTCCTCATCGGCCGCCAGCGGTACGTGTGCCGGAACGCCCTGCGGCACGCCGACGCCAAGCTGGCCGAGGCGTTCGCCGATCAGGCGGAGCTCGGCACCGAGAGCGAGTTCCGCGCTAGCGGGCTGCGCAAGCCGAGGGAGCTGGCGGAGCTGTGGCGGAACGTCTCGGTCCCTCCCGCCTGCCCGGCGAAGCGGTGCCCGGACTACGCCGCCTGCTGGTTCTTCAACGCTCGGCAGGCGGCGCAGACCGCCAAGGTGGTTCTGACGAACCACAGCGTGGTGATGATGGACGCCCTGCTGGCGAAGTACTCGAACGACACGGAGTCTCTGCTCGGCAGGCTCGATTTCCTGGTGATCGACGAGGCGCACGATTTCCCTCAGGCCGCCGCCTCGGCGCTGGAGTTCGAGCTGTCCACCGAGCGGGTGGATCTGCTCGAGCGCGCTTCCCGGGGAGTGGAGGACGCTCTGGCCGTCGCGGCGATGCAGTCGGGCGGCGCGACCGAGCTGGAGGAGGTTACAGACCGCTTCCGGGCCGCCCTCGCGCAGGTCCGTGACAGGTTGCTGGAGCTGGCCGGACGATCCGGCATTCTGGCCGCCAGGCCCGACGAGGTCCTGCAGGCCCCGACCGTGCGGGGGATGTGCCGGCCGGACCTGCGCGAGGAGGCCCGAAGCGTCGCCGAGGACGCGGCGCAGGCGATCGATGCCTTTGTGCAGGAGACCGAAGCGCGGCTGAGGCGGTGGGCCAGGTCCGGCGAGGCGGACCCCGGCGTCGTCGCCGAGGCCCGCGAGCTGCTGGGGCCGTATGAGATGCTTCTGCGGGAGACGGCCGCCGGCTGCCGCTCTCTGTTCGAGCCCACCGGGGTCGCGGTCTCGTACGTCGCCGCGGAGGAGGCTGCGGCCGCGGTCCGCTCCGACGTCTTGGACCTGGCGGATCCCCTCCGCGAGATGGTCTGGAGCCGCACACCCGCCGTGTGCATGTCCGCGACGCTGGCGCTCGACGGCGGCTTCGACTTCTTCGTGCGCCAGACCGGTTTCGAGCCGGAGTTCGGCGAGATTCTGCCCAGTCCGTTCGACTTCGGCTCGCAAGCCGCGCTGTACCTGCCTCCAAGGGGGACGATCCCCGACCCGACCCTCGCCCGCCGGGAGCGCTCGGAGCACGCCTACCACCAGGCGGTCGCCGAGGAGCTGAGCCGGATTCTGACGGCGGTGCAGGGCCGCACGCTGGCGCTGTTCCATTCGCGGCGGGAGATGGAAGCCGTGTACGACCTGCTGGACCTGCCGCCCGACCTGCCCGTGTACCTGCAGGGGAGGTCCGGCGCGTCCAACGTCGGCGCACGGTTCCGCAGGGATGTGCGGGCCTCGCTGTTCGCGCTGCGATCCTTCTGGACCGGCTTCGACGCGCCGGGGGAGACGCTGAGCTGCGTCGTGCTGGTGCGCATCCCGTTCGAGGTGCCGGTGGACCCGGCGCAGGTGGCGCGCGGCGCGTGGCTGGCCGCTCGCGGCCTCGACCCGTTCCGCGAGCACAGTCTGGCCCTTGCGAAGCTGTTGGTAAGGCAGGGAGCCGGACGACTGATCCGAAGGGCGGAGGACTGCGGGGTGATCGCCATCCTCGACCCCCGCGTGGAGACCAAGCGCTACGGCCAGGAGATTCTGGAGAACCTTCCGCGGGATCTGCGCGTGTTCCGCGACATCCGGGAGGCCGCCGCGCACGCGGGGCTGTGAAGCGGGCCGGGGCCGCCTGAAGGCGGCCCCGGCCTCATGGTCGTCGAACCCGGCGCTACAGGCCCAGCTGCTTCTTAACGAACTCGCGCGCGTCGTCCAGCTGGCCGGCGGAGCCGAGCAGCTCGTTGCGCGAGGCGATGAACTTCGCGTACTCCGCCATGAAGATCTTGCCGGGCGGGCGCAGGTCGAAGTTCTCGGGATGGTCGCGGAAGTGCTCGCGATGCACGCGGCACCACACCAGACGGCCGTCGGTGTCGATGTTGATCTTGCACACGCCCCGCTTGGCGGCCGGCAGGTACTCGTTGGGGTCCACGCCCTTGGCGCCCTTCAGGCTGCCGCCCGCGGCGTTGATGCGCTCGACCTCGTCCTGCGGGACGCTGGACGAGCCGTGCATGACGAGCGGGAACCGCGGAAGCCGCTTGGCGATCTCCTCGATCACCTCGAAGTGCAGGCCCTGCTTGCCGGAGAACTTGAACGCGCCGTGGCTGGTGCCGATCGCGCAGGCCAGGCTGTCGCAGCCGGTGAGCTTCACGAACTGCTCCGCCTCGGCGGGGTTGGTCAGCTTGGCGTGCTCCTCGGCCACGGAGATGTCCTCCTCCACGCCGCCCAGCTGGCCCAGCTCGGCCTCCACCGAGATGCCCTTGGCGTGCGCCGCGTCCACCACGCGCTTGGTGATCTCGACGTTCTTCTCGAACGGCTCGTGCGAGGCGTCGATCATCACCGAGCTGTAGAACCCGCTCTCGATGCAGTCGTAGCAGGTCTGCTCGTCGCCGTGGTCCAGGTGCACGGCGAACAGCGCGTCGGGCCAGATCTCGTCCGCGGCCCGGATCATGGCCTCCAGCATGCGCTTGTCGGTGTAGCTCCGCGCGCCCTTGCTGATCTGGATGATGAACGGCGCCTTGGACTCCATGTTGCCCCGGAACAGGCCCATCGTCTGCTCGAGGTTGTTGATGTTGTAGGCGCCGAGGGCGTACTTGCCGTACGCGTGCTCGAACAGAACCTTGGTCGGAACGATCATGTCAGCGTCTCCTTCGTGCCGGGGGAGAGCGGATGGCCGACCGGATCCAGGGCTGGATCGGCCGCGGGCCTCCCGCCCGACGGCTGCCCTGATTCTAGACCATTCGGCCCACCGCTCGCCGGAGGCCGGTCCGGTGTTCGAACCTGCCGCGGGGCGGGTCCCGCTTCATCCGGAGTTCGAAGCTATACTGCGTGATGTTCGTTTCGTTTCAGCCGGGTCGAAGGCCCTGGCTGCTTCGTCGGGCAGAGGTGAAAGGATGAGGAGATCCGTTTTCGCGCTTGCGTTTCTCGGCATCGTCGGTTCTTCGTTCGCCGGCAACATCGTGCTGAACAAGCCGGTGACGCTGCACGGCACCTTCGGCGTGCTTCGGCCTGGGTCCCCGTGGACCGCCAACCCGGTGGCTCCCGGCTCCGCCGTGGTCGATGGCACGTTCCTGGGCAACGGGCACCTGTGGAACGACGGCACGGTGTGGTGGGACGGCACGCTGCGGGAGTCGGCGTCGAACTACTTGGAGATCGACCTCGGCGGTCTGCACGTGTTCACCAGCCTGGTGCTGGAGGCGGACAACAACGACGTGTACGACATCTACGTGAACGACCCCAACGTGGGGTGGTTCTACTGGGGATACGTCGGCCCGACGGACACGTGGGGGCTGCACCAGTTCAGCGCCCCGGCGGTTCCCGGGAGCTGGCAGACCCTGGGCTTCCGCCTTGCGGCG
>FWPV01001023.1_pt1 | contig 81322 bp, 67 predicted proteins | sample 2228371 | NCBI WGS metagenome assembly FWPV01 (sample SAMEA103939776, study PRJEB20133) | metagenome
ATCCTTTTTTTGTTTTTTATGCAATACCTATTTGACAATAATTTGAACTGGACTGGTCCAGGAAAAAATGTTTGACAAAAACTGCAATATCTGATATATTATCATAATGCAGATGAAAATTTCCATCCTAATTCCAAAAAAGGCTTGACAAATCGCATAGTAGCATATATAATTAAAATTTACTTACGATATTTTACTAGTGAACAATTATAGATAAGCTGGCGTAGCTCAGCCGGTAGAGCAGCTGATTTGTAATCAGCTTGTCGGGGGTTCAAGTCCTCTCGCCAGCTCCAAATAATTGAGAATTCTATTGATCGTCAGTTTGGGTCGGTGTCCGAGTGGCCAAAGGAGTCGGTCTGTAAAACCGATGCGCAATGCTACAATGGTTCAAATCCATTCCGGCCCACCATTTGAGAGCGGGAATAGCTCAGTTGGTAGAGCATTGGCCTTCCAAGCCAATTGTCGCGAGTTCGAGCCTCGTTTCCCGCTCCATTTTTTGTCTGTATAGCTGCTTTATTTAGTTTTCAATTATTCAGTTTTTGAGTAAAAATACAAAAAACTGATCGATTACGGAGGCATGACATTATGCCCACGTAGCTCAGAAGGTAGAGCACCTCCTTGGTAAGGAGGGGGTCACCGGTTCAATTCCGGTCGTGGGCTCCATTAAATTTATGACATGCAGGGGAGGAATTAAGGTAAATGGCAAAGCCAAAGTTTGAACGAAAGAAGCCACACTTAAACATCGGAACAATTGGTCATATTGATCACGGAAAGACAACATTAACATCAGCTATAACGAAAGTTCTATCTGAAAAGGGAATGGCTCAATTCCGTCCATTTGATTCAATAGATAATGCCCCAGAGGAAAAAGAACGTGGTATTACGATTGCAATTCAGCACGTAGAATATGAAACGGAAAAGAGGCATTATGCACACGTTGACTGCCCTGGTCATAGAGACTACATAAAGAATATGATCACTGGTGCAGCACAGATGGACGGCGCCATATTGGTCGTGTCTGCGGATGACGGACCGATGCCACAGACACACGAACATGTGCTCCTTGCCCACCAGGTTAATGTCCCTTATATGGTCGTTTTCCTCAATAAATGTGACAGGGTTGATGACGAGGAATTATTGGAATTAGCAGAGCTTGAAGTTAGAGATTTGCTAAGCGCTCATGACTTCCCAGGTGATGAAGTTCCAGTTATCAGAGGGTCAGCATTAAAGGCATTGGAAGGCGATCCCAAGTGGACTAAAAGTATCCTTGAGCTTATGGATGCTGTTGATAACTATATTCCTTTGCCAGTTCGCGAAGAGGATAAACCTTTCTTGATGCCTATTGAGGATGTGTTTTCAATTGTTGGAAGAGGGACCGTTGTTACTGGAAGAGTTGAACGCGGTAAAGTCAAAGTCGGCGATCCGCTTGAAATAGTTGGTCTTAGAGAAACAAAGACGACTGTTTGCACAGGCGTTGAAATGTTCCGTAAAACACTTGACGAAGGAAAAGCGGGAGATAATATCGGCGTTCTACTTCGTGGTATTGAACGTGATGAAGTTGAACGTGGACAGGTTCTCGCAGCTCCGAAGAGCATAACTCCTCATACTAAGTTTAAAGCAGAAATTTACGCTTTAACCCCAGAAGAAGGCGGACGTGATAATCCATTCTTCAGTGGTTATAAGCCTCAATTTTATTTCAGAACGACAGATGTCACAGGAACATTGACTCTACCTGAGGGCGTTCAAATGGTTATGCCCGGTGATAATGTAAGTATCTTTGTTGAGCTTGGCAAACCAATAGCTATGGAGCCGCAGCTCAGATTCGCCATAAGAGAAGGACGTGTCACTGTTGGTGCTGGGACGATTTCAGAGGTAATTGAATAAACAAATTTTTCGCTTTAAGTTTTATAATTTAGTTTTATGCTTTCAGTGAAATTTAAACTGAAAGCTTAAAACTATTAATGAGGTGTTGAGTTGTGCGTGACCTAGTTACCTTAGTTTGCGATGAATGTAAACGTCGTAATTATAATACTACAAGAAATAAAAAACGGACACCTGATAGATTTGAGTTTAAGAAGTATTGTAAGGCTTGTCGCAAACGCACAGTCCATAAGGAAACGAGATAATAAATAGCTTTTGGTATCAGGCGGATGACATTTCTTTTTGTTAACTGCCACCAATAACTATTTTATGAAGGCCCGTAGCTCTAATGGCAGAGCACTGGTCTCCAAAACCAGGTGCTGTGGGTTCGAATCCCACCGGGCCTGCCATATACGTTATTGAACATCCTCTTTTTGGAGGAATTTTGACACAATGTTTAAAAAACTTTTTAGATTTCTTCACGAAGTAAGATTGGAAATGAAAAAGGTTACCTGGCCAACTCGTAAAGAGATCACAGGTTCAACCGTCGTGGTAATCATAACTGTAATAATTGTGGCAATATATTTGGGAATAATAGATAATATACTTCAATATGCTATTAGACTTTTAATCAAATATTAAGGTTTGTCTACTTCTACTCTGAGGATTTTTTGAATCCTTCCATTTTATGATGGTTTATTGATAAAAATGGTTCATTATTTATGTTCAAATGCTAGATGAGCCATGTCTCGTTCAAATTTTTGCCTCTACCAATAGTATAAAACCTTTTTAAAATCAAGGTCGAAATTATGGCTAGTGCTTGGTATGTTTTACATACTTATTCGGGACACGAAAATAGGGTTAAGATAAATCTAGAACAAAGAGTCCGTTCTATGGGGATGAGTGAAAAGCTAGATCAGATCATTGTCCCAACTCAGAAGGTTACTGAAATCAAGGATGGGAAAAAAAAGGTTGTAACAAAGACCTCATTTCCGGGTTATGTCTTGGTGAAGATGGACCTGAATGATGAACTTTGGTATATCGTTCGCAGTACTCCGGGGGTTATGGGGTTTGTTGGAGGAGGCAACCGTCCAACCCCTCTTGATGAAGAAGAAGTTGAAAATATAATCAGTGGTGGCGAGAGAAGGGCTCGTGATGAGGCAAAAAGGAAATTTGATTTTTCTGTAGGGGATAAGGTTAAAGTTGTAGACGGACCTTTTTCTGGTTTTTCAGGAACTATTGATGAACTTAACGAGGAAAAAAGCAAGCTGAAATTAATGATATCTATCTTCGGAAGGTCAACACCTGTTGAACTGGAATTTCACCAAATAGAAAAGACACAGGATTAAAAGATCGGAGCTTAATAAAAATGGCAAAGAAAATATTAACAACAATAAGACTTCAAATTCCTGCAGGACAAGCAACAGCAGGACAACCTGTCGGACCAGCTCTTGGACAACACGGGGTCAATGCAGGAGAGTTTGTGAGAGCATTTAACGCACAAACTCAGGGACAAGACGGAACTATCGTCTCTGTTTTGGTAACTGTCTATGGTGACAGAAGCTTCAGTTTTGTGATAAAATCTCCACCAGCTTCTGTCCTTTTGAAAAAAGCGGCTAAATTAGCAAAAGGATCAGGAACTCCAAACTCAAATAAGGTCGGTTCCGTTACCAAAAAGGACATAAGAGAAATTGCACAGATAAAAATGGCTGATCTTAATACCGATGATATTGAAGCTGCTATGCGTATGATAGAAGGAACTGCACATACTATGGGCATAACGGTAGAAGAATAATACTTTAGATTTAGATGTTAGATATTAGCTTATAAAAGATTGCTATTTAATATCCAGTGTTTTAATATCTAACATAAAAAAGAGGTTTTTAGATAAGATGAAGAGAGGTAAAAGATACCAAAAGATCAGTGAGTTAGTAGATAAGCAAAAATATTATGAACTTGATGAGGCTGTTGATCTCGTTAAAAAAACCGCAAGTGCTAAGTTTGACGAAACTGTTGAACTTGCAACACAACTTGGAGTTGATCTTAGGCACGCAGATCAAGCGGTTCGTGGAGCAGTGAGTTTGCCACATGGCACTGGTAAAGCCCAGCTCAGAGTGCTTGCTTTTGCTCAGGGGGAAAAAGCGACAGAAGCGGAAAACGCTGGTGCAGACTACGTTGGCGGAGAGGAGCTTGCAAGAAAGATAGCTGATGGTTGGATTGATTTTGATGCAGTTGTCGCCACTCCTGATATGATGCGTGTGGTAGCTCCCTTAGGTCGTATACTTGGTCCGAGAGGTATGATGCCAAGCCCTAGGGCAGGAACTGTTACTACTGAGATTGGAGCGATGATAAAAGAAATTAAAGCAGGGCGATTGGAATGGTCATCTAGTACGCGGATTGATAGAGTAGGAGCGGTTTTACATGTCCCTGTTGGAAAAGTTTCTTTCACAAAAGATCAACTTAAAGAAAATATAATAACTATGGTTGATGCGATTATAAAGGCTAGACCACCAGCTGCAAAAGGGAAATATCTTAAGAGTGCGTCGATATCGTGTACTATGGGTCCAGGAATAAAACTTGATACGCAAAATCTGATCAATCTTATTGAAGATTGATTTTATTGACCAAATGAATATGAGAGATTGCCCTAGCAAGGAGGGAAAATAGTGCCAACTCCAGAAAAACAATCGATAATTGAAGAAATAAAGGACAAGCTAAGTTCATCGCAAATAGCAATTCTTACAGATTTTCAAGGGCTTAAAGTAGCTGAAATGACAGAATTACGTAAATTGCTACGGAAAGCAGAAATTGATTATAAAGTCTATAAAAACACTTTGATAAGTTTGGCGGCAAAAGAATTAGGTATAATAGGTTTGGATCAATATCTAGTAGGATCAACTGCTCTCGCATTTAGCAGAAAAGATGACCTTGCGACGCCATCGAAAGTTCTGAAAGATTTCAGTGCGAAACATCAGAATCTCAAAATCAAAGCGGGAGTTCTAAGTAACAAGGCGATCGATGCAGATAACGTGAACGCACTGATCAATTTACCGCCAAAAGAATATATAATTTCAATGGTCCTTGGAGGTATGCAAGCACCTATAATGAAACTTTTGGGCGTTTTACAGGCACCTTTAAGAGACCTTGCATCAGTTTTGAGAAATTTGGCAGATAAGCGTGGAGCTGGCGAAGGCACGGATAATGCCCCCACTCCATCAGAAAATCAAGAAAGCCAAACTAATGCTGAGGAAAATAGCCAAAGCACGAATAGCTTAGATCAACAAACATCCGAGAATTAGCGGTCAATAACTCGGAATTTTTAATCGAGATTACGAGAAAGGTGGAATGATATGTCTATCACAAGAGAACAAATAATTGAAGCCATTAGCGGAATGTCCGTTCTGGAACTGATGGAATTGGTGAAGGAATTGGAAGAAAAATTTGGCGTATCCGCTGCTTCTGCAATGCCTATGCCCGCTATGGGAATGGGATTTATGCCTCAGCAAGCTGAAGCCCAACAAGAATCTGCTCCTGAGGAAGAAGAAAAATCCGAATATAGCGTTATTCTGGTCTCTTCTGGCGATAAAAAAATACAGGTTATCAAAGAAGTTAGAGCGATTACTTCATTAGCACTTAAAGAGGCAAAAGAGCTCGTCGATAATGCTCCATCACCTCTAAAAGAGGGTATCAGCAAGCAAGAAGCAGAAGAAATAAAGAAAAAAATGGAAGAAGCTGGAGCTGTCGTAGAAATAAAATAATTTCAAACTTGAGACTTGAGATTTAAAGCTTCATTCTCAAGTCTCTAGTCCTTATTATAACTCTTGTGTTATAATTCTTGTCATTTGTTAAAATAACTCTAATTGTCCGATATTCATCATTCAGTTCCTAATATCTCTAATGTCTATTCATTTTATCTTTTAGATGATATGAAGACAAACTCCAAAACTCTTACTACAAAATGTTTTCTCTTGATATACGTCAAGTTATATTCATATGTAAAAGACATTTATGAATATTAGAATTTTTTGCTGGGCTGTCTTGATTTAATAAATAATTTTATATGTTGCTCCTTATATGTTGCTCCCGAGAGCCATTGTTTATGATTGGTTTTTTTCTATATAATATTGTTTCATCATAACTGGCGAATTCTTTGAGTAACCTGACAAATTAAGATGGTCTTTTGCGAATTTGTATTGACATATAGTAATTATTTTGATATAATATAGAGTTTACATATATAGTTATGATCCTACAATTTTGATCTGAGGAATAGCAAGGTTGCAACTTTGGAAACTTCATTTTCCTTCCGTGATTCACCCATTTATTTTTATACTATATTACTATATGCTTTTAGTTTTACAGGATGTCAAGCCAGATTATATTAGACGCTTTTTAATTTCTGATATCTTTTGTTAGCTACGAGAAAAGCTTTCGAAGTGCCATCCTTTTATGATGGAGGAGAGACTATGTATCATATTGAAAAGTTTGGAAGACGTGAAAGGCGATCTTATGCAAAAATTCAAACTAAAATGGACATTCCAGATTTAATAGAGATTCAGAAGAAATCTTACGAGGAGTTTCTCCAAAGAGATGTCCCACCAGAAAAGCGAGAGAATAAAGGTCTGCAAGAGGCTTTTTTTGAGGTTTTTCCGATCAGTAATTATAGTGGCACACTAACATTAGAATTTGTAAGTTATTCGCTTGGAGAACCTAAATACGATATTACTGAGTGTCAAGAAAGAGGGATGACTTATGCTGTCCCTTTAAAGATAAAGGTCAGATTAATAGTTAAAGAAATAGATAAGGAAAACAATACTGTTAAAGAAAAGGAAGTAAGAGAGCAAGAAGTTTATATGGGCGAGCTACCACTTATGACAGAGACAGGGACTTTTATTATAAATGGGGCAGAACGTGTTATTGTCAGTCAACTCCATCGGTCACCTGGGATCATTTTTGAAGATGAAATGCATATAAGCGGTAGAAGGCTTTTTTCTGCAAGGATCATACCTTATCATGGTGCATGGATAGAATTTGAATATGACATAAATGACGTTATATATGTTCGACTTGATCGCAAAAAGAAAATGTATGCCACATTACTTTTACGGGCATTAGGATGGGTTGATGACAGTGAAATACTTAGACTGTTCTCAAAGGTTGAGAAAGTGAAATTGCCAGAGTGGACACAAAAAGAAGAGATATTAGAAAGAAAACGTTTCCAAGAAGCTATTGGAAGGATACTCCTTTCTGACGTTATCGATGATAGGTATGGAGAAACTGTCGCCCATGCTAATGAGAAGCTAGACGAAAACCTGATCAGCAAGATAGAATTGACGAATATTGAAAGCATCCGTGTTACTTCTTCAGATTTCCCAAATGATATAATTGGCAGGATCACAGCGTCAAATGTCGTGAACAAATCCACAGGCGAGGTCGTTATAGGGTTTAACCAAGAGGTAACTATACAGATGCTTGATACCCTTCGTGGAGCTGGTATCGAGGAATTAGAATTGTTAGATAGCCAAGACGCTAAGTATATAAAGTCACTCAGAAATACTTTAATGAAGGATACAGTTAAGGATCAAGATGAAGCATTAAAGGAGATATTCAAAAAACTTCAGCCTGGTGACCCGCCAACAGCAGAAAGCGCAAGGACAATACTTGAAAGAAGGTTTTTTGATAATAAACGTTATGACCTTTCACCAGTAGGACGTTATAAAATATGCAAAAAACTTGGTATTGATGTTCCTCATCAACAACGTGTGCTCAGAAGAGAAGACATAATTGAAGCCTTAAAGTATCTTATGAAGGTTGAACACGGGCTAGGCGGAATAGATGATATCGATCATTTGGGAAATAGAAGGGTTAGATCAGTTGGCGAGCTTTTACAAATGCAATTTAGGCATGGGCTTTCAAGAGTTGAAAAAGCTGTAAAAGAGAGAATGACATTACAAGATTCCGAAGAACTTATGCCACATGATCTCATTAACTCCAAACCTCTTAGCGCAGTGATTAAAGACTTTTTCGGTAGTACTCAATTATCACACTTTATGCAACAGACTAATCCATTAGATGAACTTACACATAAACGGAGGCTTAGTGCACTTGGTCCTGGTGGATTACACAGGGATAGAGCAACATTTGAGGTCCGCGATGTTCATCATACACATTACGGCAGATTATGCCCGATCGAGACACCAGAAGGACCTAGCGTTGGTCTAATCGTATCGCTTAGCACTTATGCAAGGGTAAATGAATACGGATTTCTTGAAACACCGTATAGAAAAGTTGTCAATGGAGTTGTGACAGATGAGGTTGATTTTTTGTCTGCCGATGTAGAAGACCCATTAGTTGTCGCTCAAGCAAATGCCCCAACAGATGAGAACGGCAGGCTTTTAGAAGACGAAGTTTTATCTAGATCTGGAGATAACTTTCCAAGAGTGAAGCCTGAGCAAGTCGATTATATGGACGTTTCACCAAATCAGATAGTCAGTGTCTCTGCTGCGTTAATTCCGTTTTTAGAACACGACGATGCTAATAGGGCATTGATGGGATCAAATATGCAACGTCAGGCTGTGCCCTTGATCAAACCACAAGCCCCCCTTGTAGGGACTGGTATGGAATACAAAACAGCAAGAGATTCAGGAGCGGTTGTTATGGCAAAACGTTCTGGAATTGTAGAAAGTGTCTCTGCTGACGAAATAATCATCAGGGCGGACGTTGACGATGCTTCATATACGGATTTTAAGACGGGATATGATGTATATAAACTGATCAAATTCAAGAGGTCAAACAGTGGAACTTGCATTAATCAGCGACCTTTGGTGCGATTAAAGGAGAGAGTAGAAGAAGGTCAAATTATCGCTGATGGAACATCAACAGAAAACGGAGAACTTGCATTAGGAAATAATGTTTTGACCGCTTTTATGCCCTGGGAAGGCTATAACTTTGAGGACGCGATCGTCATAAGTGAAAGGCTTGTTAAAGATGATATTTTCACGTCAATACATATTGAAGAGCTAGAAATAGACGCACGTGACACAAAACTTGGACGAGAAGAATTCACAAGAGATATACCAAATGCCCCAGAAGAACTACTGAGGAACCTTGATGAGGATGGGATTATCTTAGAAGGATCAGTGGTTAAACCGTCAGACATATTAGTAGGAAAAGTCACTCCCAAAAATGAGGGCGAACTCAGACCAGAAGAGAAACTTTTAAAAGCCATATTTGGCGAAAAAGCAGGCGATGTTAAGGATGCATCATTAGTAGCGAAAACAGGGGTTGAAGGAGTTGTCGTTGGCGTCAAACTATTCTCACGTAGAGAAAAAGAAAAAGATAAATCAACTCTTATTCGTGAAAGTAACCAGATCAAGGCTATAGAGAAAAAATATGAAACCCAAATAAATACCATAAATGCCAGAAAAAATGAAGAAATTAAAAAGATATTGTTAGATAAGACTTTAGCAAGCAATATAAGTGATGGCAGTAAAATTATAGCTAAAAAAGGAACAAAGATAACTCAGGAACTCTTAGATTTGGAAATACCAATTGACAAATTTGATGTAAAGGAAGAATCAGCGAGATTAGAGATACAAAGAATACGCAATTTAGCAGAAGGAAGAATTGATGAATTAACCCGTGAACGTGATAATAAAATAGATAAGATTCAAAAAGGGGATGAGTTACATCCCGGTGTAATAAAGTTAGCCAAGGTTTATATTGCTAGTAAACGAAAAGTAGATGTGGGCGACAAACTTTCTGGACGTCATGGAAACAAAGGCGTTATCGCAAAAATACTGCCAGAAGAGGATATGCCTTATCTTCCTGACGGCACTCCTGTTGATATTATCCTTAACCCGCTTGGTGTTCCATCGCGTATGAACGTGGGACAGATATTAGAAACACATTTAGGATGGGCGGCAAAAGAACTCGGTATTCACGTTGCCACTCCTGTTTTTGATGGTGCAAAAGAAGATGAGATAAAAGAAGCACTCAAAGAAGCAAACCTTCCTATTACAGGACAAACTGTCCTCTATGATGGACGAACTGGAGAACCTTTTGATAGGCATGTTACCGTTGGAATCTCTTATATAATGAAACTGATACATCTCGTTGAAGACAAGATTCACGCCAGATCAATTGGTCCTTATTCACTCGTAACACAACAGCCGTTAGGAGGTAAGGCACAATTTGGAGGTCAACGTTTTGGAGAGATGGAAGTTTGGGCATTAGAAGCTTATGGAGCAGCGTATCTGCTCCAAGAGATGTTAACCGTTAAATCTGATGATGTCGCCGGAAGGACAAGGGTTTACGAGGCGATCGTTAAAGGCGAAAATGCCCCCGAACCTGGAACACCAGAATCTTTCAATGTCCTTGTAAGAGAGCTTCAAAGTCTATGTTTGGACGTCGTATTGGAACGAACTACTTCTAAAGGAGAGAAAGACGATTCTCTAAAAGAGAGGATTGCCGAGAAATTGGATAAAGGTAAATAGTGGCTCGTAGGTGATCAAGTTAACCCTGTTTTTGCCAGAATAAAAAATTTGGCTGAACGATATTTTTTAATTTTTTGACTTATCTAAGGAGGTAAGAACTTTGCGAGCTATACATCAAATATCTCCAAGTGAGTTTGATGCTATCACTATAAGAATTGCTTCCCCAGAAAAGATAAAGGAATGGGCAAAAAAAACTGCCTGCCATTGTCCTCCTGGGAGAAGGGATAAATGCACTTGTGGTGAAGTCAAGAAGCCAGAAACAATTAATTATAGAACTTTTAGACCCGAGCCAGACGGTCTGTTTTGTGAAGCTATATTCGGTCCTCAAAAAGACTGGGAGTGTGCTTGTGGAAAATACAAACGTATAAAGCATAAAGGTATAGTTTGTGATCGATGTGGAGTTGAAGTTACTAGAAAAGAAGTTAGAAGGGAACGTATGGGATATATTCAATTAGCCGCCCCTGTTTCGCATATATGGTTTTTCAAAGGTATGCCGAGCAGGATCGGGCTTATCTTGGATATGTCCCACAGAGACCTTGAAAAAGTTTTATACTTTGAATCATATATAGTCCTTGATCCAAAGGAAACACCACTTGTAAAGGGTCAATTACTTAGCGAAGACGAGTACAGTAAATATAAAAGAGATGGACTTGATTTCCGAGCAGAGATGGGAGCTGCCGCTATCCGTGAATTGCTTGCTAACATTGATATTGACGCGGAAATAACAAAACTGAAAGAGGAATTAAGAGATACTCAATCAAAGCAAAAAGAAAAGAAGATTATTAAAAGGCTGAAATTATTAACCGCTATGCAAAAGTCAGGTAACCGTCCTGAATGGATGATATTGGATGTCATTCCAGTCATTCCACCTGAACTACGTCCATTAGTCCCTTTGAATGGCGGTAGATTTGCAACATCAGACTTGAATGATCTTTATAGACGAGTTATCAATAGAAATAACAGGCTAAAAAGATTGATGGAGATCCGAGCCCCCGATGTAATAATAAGAAATGAAAAACGTATGCTCCAAGAAGCAGTTGATGCTTTATTAGATAATGGTCGGCATGGAAGAATTGTCCGAGGACCTGGTAATAGACCACTGAAATCGCTTAGCGACATGCTAAAAGGAAAACCGGGAAGATTCCGTCAGAACCTGCTTGGAAAACGTGTTGACTATTCCGGGCGTTCCGTTATAGTTGTTGGACCTGAACTACGAATGAATGAATGCGGGCTACCAAGAAAGATGGCTCTTGAGTTGTTCAAACCGTTCATTATCCGTAAACTTCAAGAGAAAGGTTACTCAACGACTATAAAGAGTGCTAAAAAGATGGCTGAAAAAGCTTCTCCGGAAGTATGGGAGGCACTTGAAGAAGTAGTTGCAGAACATCCTGTAATACTCAATAGAGCTCCTACGCTACATAGGTTAGGAATTCAAGCTTTTCAACCTAAGCTTGTTGAGGGAAAGGCGATCATGATACATCCGCTGGTGTGTAGTGCGTTTAACGCAGACTTTGACGGAGATCAAATGGCTGTCCACGTGCCTTTATCTGTTGAAGCTCAACTGGAAGCTAAACTTTTGATGATGGCTTCACAAAATATCCTCAAACCTGCACATGGGCATCCGATAGCTGTTCCAGACCTTGACATAGTCCTTGGATGTAACTATCTGACTAAAAGTTTCTCCGATGATGAGAGGGATGACGAAAAATCTAGCCCAAGTCAGGAAAATATCCCTGTTTCCAAAATCTTTGCCAGTGCAGATGACGTAATTTATGCCTATGATAGCGGAAATATAGACCTTCATTCTGAAATCAGATTCAGAGTCAATGGGGACTTAATAAAAACCACACCAGGAAGGGTCATCTTTAACCAAATTATCCCTGATGAACTGATGTTTCTTGATGATACTTTGGGAAAAGAGATCCCATTTATCAATAAAGAGATGAAATCAAAGGACTTGGAAGAATTGGTCGCAAAGTGCTATGACAAATATGGCAATTATAGAACAACGCAATTCCTTGACGAACTCAAAGACCTGGGGTTTAAATATGCTACAAAGGCTGGCATTTCAATCTGTACAGATGATATGGTCATTCCAGCAGATAAGGAAGAACTGATCGCAAAAGCCAAAGCAGAAGTCGACCTAGTGATGCAAGATTATAAAGATGGTCGTATTTCGGAGGGAGAAAAATATAATAAAACCATTTCTATATGGGATAGATTAAAGAAAGAATTAGAAAAATCTTTGTTCAAATCCATTTATGAACATTCACCCGAAAGCGACAAACGCGGTTTCAACTCTCTTTATATAATGACGGACTCCGGAGCGAGAAGCAAGGAATTGGCGATCACGCAGATATCAGGTATGCGCGGTTTGATGAGCAAACCGTCTGGCGAGATAATTGAGACTCCTATTTTTGCTAATCTTCGTGAGGGTCTTAAAGTCTTGGAATACTTCCTTTCAACGCATGGTGCAAGAAAAGGTCTAGCTGATACCGCTATCAAAACTGCAAGCTCCGGTTATCTTACTAGGAAACTGGTTGACGTCGCACAGGATGTCATAATATCAGAAGAGGATTGTGGGACACTTAACGGCGTAATTAAAACTTCCCTCGGGTTTGAAGACGAACCTGGCGTGATTGTTGAAAAGATCGCAGGTCGTTTTTCTGCTGAAGATGTGATAGACCCAAGCACTGGTGAGATCATCATTAAAAATAATGAGGAGATCACAAAGGATATCGCCCGTAAAATAGAGTCAGCTGGAATCGTTAGCGTCAAAGTTCGTTCCCCGCTTACCTGCGAATCCGAAAGAGGTGTTTGTAGAAGGTGTTACGGCGCTGATCTATCCTCATGGAAATTAGTCAATATAGGCGAAGCGGTCGGAACTATCGCTGCACAGTCAATAGGTGAACCTGGAACTCAATTGACTATGAGAACTTTCCATACCGGAGGAGCTGTTAGCGGCGCTGCTATGAAATCTGCTGCTGAAGCTAAAAATACTGGAACCATCTTGTTTATTAACGTAAAACCAGTTTACAGAAATGACGGCACAATTGTTGTCGCAAATAGAAACGGCGAGATCGCTATACTTAGCCCTAAGGAAGATGTATTATTCAAAGTGGATATGAAAGAAAATGAAATTAAAACTATCTTCTCAGAGTTAAGCGATGGCAATGTTCCTGATATTGTAAGAAAGGATTTTGATAACAGGAACCTCACGCTTTCTGGCGATGCGACTGTATACAAAAGGGAAGCCAAAGACAATGAATGGTGGATAGTAGATAATCAAAAGGTTTACAATATCAAACTCGAAGATAATTCTATGGTTATTCGCACTGGTGTGAGGGAATTACACTCCGCTATATACGGTGCTGTAATAACAATTCCTAATGGCGGTGAGGTTGAAAAAGGAAAGGTCTTTATGGAATGGGACCCGAACAACACGCCAATTTTGACAGAAGTTGGCGGAAAAGCCAAATTTGAGGATGTTATTGAAAATGTAACTATGAAAGTAGAAATTGATGAAACAACAGGTAACTCAAACAGGGTTATCATGGAACATAAAGAGGAAAATCTCCATCCGAAAGTTGCCATAAGGGACGAAAATGATGAGGTAATAGCCAGATATGATATCCCAACAGGCGCTATTATAGCTATTGAGGATGAATCAATGGTTGAGCCTGGAGATGCACTTGCGAAATTGCCACAAGAACTTTCCAAAGCCAAAGATATTGTGCATGGTCTTCCAAGAGTTACAGAATTATTTGAAGCTAGAAGACCAAAAGATTGTGCTACAATAAGTGATATTGACGGTTTTGTGAGATTTTCGAGTATTAGCAGAGGCACAAGAATTTTGAAAGTCGTCAATATAAACGGAACAGAAAAAGAATACCGTATTCCAAGAGGGAAACATCTATTCGTCAGAGAAGGCGACGAGGTTTTTGCTGGTGATAGCCTTACAGATGGACCAATTAATCCACACGATATATTAAGAGTCAAAGGCGAAAGTGCAGTCCAACAGTATCTAGTCGATGAAGTTCAAAAAGTCTATCGTGCTGCTGGAGAGCATATTAACGACAAACATGTGGAGATCATAGTCAGACAAATGATGAGAAAGGTAAGAATAGTTGATCCAGGCGATACCGAATTTCTCGTTGGAGACGAGGTTGACAAGTTTGCATTCAGAAATGAAAATGCTAGGGTAGAAGCAGAAGGAGGCAGACCAGCAGATGCAGAAGCTATATTGCTAGGTATTACAAAAGCAGCTCTTAGCACAGATAGCTTCTTTTCAGCAGCATCGTTCCAGCAGACAACCAACGTCCTTACAAGCGCTGCTGTTAGCGGACGCAGAGATGAACTCAGAGGGTTAAAAGAAAATGTCATTATGGGAAGACTGATCCCGGCTGGCAGTGGAGCAATAAAATATAGACAACTCGATGCTTATCCATCTACTCAAACACCTGTTGCGCTAGAATCGGGCGATCTACCTGAAATTGATAATGACTGATATATAGGTTTCTCTATCAAGCATGTATCTTTGTTTGAAATTTGTCCAATGGGCAAGGAGATCATAGGAGATATATATCTCCTATGATCTGTGTCTGATAATCCACAAACAAATCTATGCATACAAAGGACCCAAAGCTTTGCATGCCTCTCTATCTCCGCCAAGACGCGTCCAAAGCGTTGGTCTGAATATTCTACACTCATCTATATTATGATAATCTACTGGAATTCTCAACATTGCAGACATAGTCAAAACTTCCTCGCCGATGTGTCCAATAGCCGCGGAAACATGATTCGGGTCAATTCCCCTGCTCATAACGTCATAAGTATCTATGCAATCTGCAACTACAAAGGTATCGGGCCAAGTTGGATCAGTTCTCATTCTGACATATTCGGCAACCTTTTCTGGTAGATCAATCGTATGTCCTTCAATCACACTTATCGTTAAATCTGTCCCTATCCTGTTAAATCTGATCATGGTTATCGGCAAGTTTCCTGGTGTTACAAAGTGTGTTGATAGCCCATCTCCGGGGAAATATCCAAGCGATGCAGGCTCCCAGACAGTCCCTTTTATCGCAGATTCCATCCTTTTTTCATCGGGCTTTAACGACGGATCAGTTGCCCAATCAAGAGCAGCAGGACCACTGTTGATCAGATGCAAAAATCCTGTTGGTGCTATATCTTCTATATCTATGCCCATAGCGTCTCTGATCTTCTTAGGCGACCAGTAGGTTCTCAAATCAGCAAATAGCCCGGAGAATCCTGTCAGTAATACAGACCACATCATTCCCATTCCGTTCAGATAATCATTTTCAGTTGCATGGACTATCGGGGGACGAATGCCGTTCCAATCAAAAGTGCTTGAATTGATTGCTTCCGGAAAATCAAAATTTGGTAGCCAATCAGTCCAATAACGTTGACCTGCCGTCCCTCCGAAGAGCGCGTTTAACCCTTGCGATCTCTCTTCATCTTCAATTACGTCATTTCCTCTCATGATATCACGAATGATCAATGTCATTGGGACAAGATAGTCATCAACAAGCGTCTTGATCTTGGCTTCTGATCTCTTTTTGAACGGATCAATACGACCCTCAAAGTTTTTGAAAAACCATTCAGATGCCTTCTTGGCTTCTGCCTTATCAAACATACCTTTCTGTAATCTCATATAAAGTTCAAGTTGATCGACGTGGACGTGTTTCATTCCAAACCATTGGGCAAGGATATCACTGACCAATTCTGATCCTGCAATTCCCATAGAGACATGACCTATGCTTGCATAGCTTTTTCCTCTCATAATAGCTATCGCAGAAGCGCTTTTGACAAATTGTGTGATCCTCCTAATGCTTTCTGGGTGCAATGGAGCTGAAGGGTCCATATCCTCTACATCTGGCGGATATATGCAAAATACAGGACTTTTGTGAGCGGTTGCAGATGCCCTTTTGGAGTTCAGTAAAACTGCTCCGGGCCAAGCGGTTCCATTCATCGCTTCATAGGCAGTTATCCATTCTGGATGACCGAAAAAACTGGTCTCCCAACCCATTGACCATGTGCACATAGAATTGATCACTATACTGACACCTGCGGATTCAAACTCCTTTTGAACGATCGCCGCATCTCTAGGACCTCCGACAGGAACACTGCCTCTGACCACTTTTAATTTTGATCCGTCGTAAAGTGTGATTGACTCAACAAGCTTGACGACTTTATCAAGACGATTCATAACAACAGGCATCTGTTGGGCTTTGACGCTTCCTTCTGGGATATCCGGAACAGGATATGTGCGTGGGTCTATTGTTGCATAAATCCCCACAGTTGGCGTGTTACCGACTAACGGACGTATCATTAATTGCTCCTTTCTGTATTCCTAAACGTAAATCTCGTTTATTGATGTAGTTTACATAAATTATCAGTAAAATAATTTTTTCCGCATTATACGAAGATGATTTAACACAAAATAGATTACAGCAAAATGACGACAATATCAATATAAAAAGTCTGAATTGGGATAAGGTTTGAACATCACAGAGATAAATATTTTTTGATCACTCTAAATTCCGTTGCTTTCATAAGTATCAAAAAATCTTTTATCTCACTCATACTCCCATTTGTGCAACCAAGGGTCATTGGTCTCTTTCTGAAATATTTTTATTTTTTCGCAAAAATCGTCAACCAATTGCTTATATTGTGGATCATAAGCTAAATTGCTGATCTCATAGGGGTCATCTTCTAGATTGTAAAGTTCAAATTTCGGACGTTTCAGATAAGCTTTTACAGATCGTTTGCCATAATTTTCTATTCCGTTTCTTAAAGCACCTTGCCAACTTGCAGAGTTCCAAAGATCAGAAGCTGATGAATATGTCAGTGGATACGCGATATTCCATATAAATTTGAATTTCTTTGTTCTGACAACGCGCATAGGATAATAATTCGTTATCTCATGGAAGGTATGAGCTGCATAAACCTCATCACGCCAGTTTTTGGGCGACTCTTGACCAATAATATCCTTAAATGATCGCCCGTGAAATGCATTTGGCTCATCATAGGCATCCGCAAAATCAAGGATCGTTGGCGTCAAGTCAGCCCATGTGATCAGCCCATCACAAGTTGTGTTCCTATTTGTAAGATAGGGAGTCCTGACGATGCACGGGAGGTTCATCCCCGGTTCATATAAGGTCGTCTTTGCAGAATGAAACGCAGGACCGTTATCTGATATGTAAATGATTACAGTATTTTCATACTTTCCTTCTTCTTTGAGGATCTGCATCAACCGACCGACACCCCGATCAAGCCTTGAAACCGATTGACAATATTGGGCGAGCTCTGCCCTTGTCTCAGGAGTGTCAGGCAGATACGGAGGGACGATGACCTCATTATCTTTATAAATCATCTCTTCATCATTTGGGAACGGCTTATCTGGGTTGCCAAATTTGTCTGGTTTGCACGGATGGCTTTCTAATTTCCCGCCGCCTCTATGAGGGTTCATTGAACACCAATACAGAAAGAATGGCTCATCGCCTTTGATCAGGTCTCTGCAAGATTCAGACATACGGACATCATCGCGCCCGAATTTTCCCTCTGGATAGCCTTCTTTAAATGTATAGATACTCTCTGGGGCAAAGTGTTTTTTCCCAACCCTGATTGTCCGATAACCTGCTTTATTCAACAATGCTGGCAAAGTTACTACATTGTCAAAACAAGCGAAATGATGGCATCCATGAGTATGCCCATAAGTGCCATTTGCATGATTATAAAGCCCCGTCAGTATAACGCTTCGACTAGCAGCACAAGAAGCGGTCGTGCAGAAAGCGTTTGTAAAGATTACCCCGTCCTCTGCCAATGCGTCAAGGTTTGGAGTTTTTATCGCATAATTGCCATATTTTCCTGTGTCCAAACCATGATCATCAGCAACCATCAAAACGATATTTGGTCTTTCATCAGTCATTTTTTTCACCTTTATATTTGAAGTTAGTAAGTATAGCGACAAATTGTGAAGATGTTATTTATTTTTTAAGCATGATAAAAGTCATAAGTTCTTTGCTGAATGATAACGCTTATCAAGCTCCAAAATCCGCCTGTGCAATATTCGCCGAGTATGACGCCAAAAAAGAACATAGTTGCCTTGCGATGCAGTCCAAGTCCGCCATATTTAAGCACTATCCATTTTATTATAGAACTAAAGACGAGGCAAGACCATATATAGTCTATACCGAAATTCATAGAAAGTGCATAGCCAGCAGGATGCAATTGCCACCATAAAAACATAGTCCTCATAAGCATCAAAAAGAATGTGAAAACAAGCCCAATTCCTATGAATATCACTGCGGGGATGTCAATACCGGTGGGATTTGTCAAGCGACCTTGTAGCATATTGAAGACGCCTGAATCATGACCGATCGGAATATTGGACATTCCCCATTTATACGAAAGATGCAACAAAGCCCAAAATGCAGATATTGACCCCAAAGCCATCGCTATAACCATTCCGTAAACAAGCCTTTTGCTGTCTATATTTGCACGTTCTGCCATTTTGAAGCTTTCAAGCTGATGTGGCATAAGATGACTCCTATATCCCCTGCCGGAGAAAAACCAAAATAGCGGGAAAATGCTTAAATTATTTGCACCAACCCTTCTTGTGCCGAGAATGTCCACCAATATATTGCCAGAGTTCATATTGACGAGTTCATGCGTCGGAGGACCTAGTTCAGCACGCATACGTGTGATTGCAATCGAAAGCACAAAAAAGATTGCAAAGAATGGCAGAATAATTCTAAATGACATTCCAGCCTTGTAACAGAAGACTATAATAAATGTCATTCCTGCTATTATACCTAACAACGCAGTCCTATAACTCATTGGCTCATCAGTCCAATCTTGTTTGCTTTTAAATATCTGTTTTACAACATTTCTGAGATGGTCTCTGCTTAACCAGATAGCGACAAAGAAAAGCCCGATCCATGCGCCTGATGATTGTTGATTCAGATATGGAAACCCCGGAAGTGCGTGAAATCCAAACGCAGAGCCAACAACCTGCTGTGCCTTTCTGAAAAGATAAAAAAACCATATAGAAAAGGACAAATCAAGCGGAAGAAAGAAACCCAGACCAATCGCAAATGGATATAAAGGCAATCTCAATGAGCCGATGGCATTCCAAGGCTTTGATGTAAAATATTTGCCGAGATCATAATCGAGATATGAAACAGGTATATATGGGACGACGGGGAAAAGGAAATGCAGTCCATTGATTATGTTCAACCCAGAGGCACCTGCAAAACCTATCAAAAGCAATTTATTTTTGAAAAACCTGACTGTCCCTCCATCCTCCATAATCGCCATAGGAAGTTGAATTATGGGATAACTCAGTCTTTCGTTTCTTGTCCATTGCCTTCTTATGATGATGTTCAAGCAGATCATCACAAATCCAAGCACCACGACGAAAAGTGACCACCAAAATATAGGTTTTAGCCATGCCATAAGGTTTTCGTTGATATAAAATGACGATTTTCCAGCGAAGAAATCGCTCAGTGCGCGATTATCACTGACAGTCAGCCATCTTGGCAAGTATTGATGGAAGAGATCAGTCCATTCATTTTCAGGAGTTGCAAACCAAAACGCCCATGCCATAACTGGGATCAATATTTGAAACATATCTCGTCCGCTTACGCTTGCTCCAAGAGTTAACATTGCATAGATAGCGATCAATTCTCCTTGATTTAATGCATATTTTGGCAGTAGCTTTTTCAATATGAATACATTTAGAAGGATCAATATCAGAAGATTTATAACAACGTGCCACATCAAAGAAAGACATGTCGAATGACCTGTATTCCATACACCTTCAACTTGCATTATCCAATAGTTATTCGGAACTATCAGCAAACTAGCGATGATTATAGCTCTCCAAGTGATTTTGTCCCTCATCTTGCACCTTTGGATGAAGCGGATCCTACGTTTATATTTTGTGATGCTTAACTTTTCTCCCCTTTTGTCAACATTTGCTATTCTACTAATTAGATCTTATATTGTCAAGCATAAGAAAACAGTCCAAAACTCTGATCAAATGAGGACATTACGGTCAAATATCTTATCCGAATTAAACGTTTTCTATGATTGAAGTTTGAGACCTTTTGTGTCAAAATGACATTAATTGGCATATGCTACCCGAATATATGCCATATTGACATTATTGATACTGAATACTATCAAGCCTTCAAAGACAAATAAGCCTTATATTTCAAGCTATTAGAGACATTTTCGCTGACAACATTATGTTGGCACAAATTTTGCGAAAATAATAATTAACCATTAATGAATATTTTGATTTATCAGATCAACGATTGAATATAATCCATTGAAACTTGGGCAGTAAGACGAAATGAGGTGTCTGAAATGATTCAGAGAACCTATAAAATCTTGTTAATTGATGACGATCCAAATTGTTTGGACGCTATAGATCAAATACTCAGACGAGATGGCTATGAAATTATAAAGGCAGATGAAGGAAGACCAGCATTACAGCTTGTTTCCAAAAATACCATTGATCTAGTAATAACAGATTTTAATCTGCCCGATATGAATGGATTATATGTCCTTCGCGAGATCAAGCGAATAAATAAGAATATTCCAATAATAATGATGACATCCGAACAATCAATGGATGTAAAAATGTCATCATTAGAGGCTGGAGCATATAGTTTTATAACAAAACCTATTAATATACCAGTTTTTAGGAATGTAGTTGCAAAAGCGCTTCAATCATCAAATATGAGAGCTATGGAGATAAGAAGAGAATTTATAATTGTCAAATGGTTTAAAGGCTTCATTCATAAATAATAATTAATAGTTAATGATCAAAACCATATATTTTAAGGTAAAAGGAGAGATTAAATATGTCAAAAGTAATCGGAATAGACCTTGGGACAACAAACTCCTGCGTAGCAATTCTTGAAGGTGGAGACCCACAAGTCATCGCTAATGCAGAGGGAATGAGGACAACGCCATCGGTGGTTGCCTTTACAAAGGATAATGAAATCCTTGTCGGGCAAGTAGCTAAAAGACAGGCTATCACTAACCCTGAAAATACAATATTCTCAATAAAACGCTTTATGGGAAGAAAATATAGCGAAGTGGTAGAAGAAAGAAAAAGGGTTCCATACAAAGTGGTCCAGGGAAGTAACGGCGACGCAGTGGTAGAAATTCAAGGCAAGGAATATATGCCACAGCAGATATCCGCGATGATATTGAAGAAGATGAAAGAGACCGCTGAGGCATATCTTGGAGAAAAAGTCACTCAGGCTGTTATAACTGTCCCTGCATACTTCAACGATAGCCAAAGACAAGCAACAAAAGATGCAGGAAAGATAGCAGGGCTTGAAGTTTTGAGGATAATAAATGAACCAACTGCTGCATCACTTGCCTATGGTCTGGGCAAAGGTAAAAAGGATGAAAAGATAGCAGTTTACGACTTAGGCGGTGGAACATTTGATATCTCTATACTTGAGCTTGGCGAAGGTGTCTTTGAAGTTAAATCAACAAATGGCGATACACATCTTGGCGGAGATGACTTTGATCAGAGAATAATTGACTACCTGGCAGATGAGTTTAAAAAGGAATACGGAATAGACCTCAGACAAGACAGAATGGCACTTCAAAGGCTTAAAGAAGCAGCAGAAAAGGCAAAATGTGAGCTTTCAACTACGCTTCAAACAGAGATCAATCTGCCGTTTATAACAGCAGATGCAAGTGGTCCAAAGCATATGAACATAAAATTGACTAGGGCAAAATTAGAGCAGTTAGTTGATGACCTGATCCAAAAGACAATTGGACCATGTAAGCAGGCATTGGCAGATGCAGGCTTGTCCGCAAGCGATATCGACGAAGTTATATTGGTCGGTGGGCAAACTAGAATGCCAAAAGTCCAGGAATTAGTAAAACAATTGTTTGGCAAGGAACCGCATAAAGGCGTTAACCCTGATGAAGTCGTCGCAGTAGGCGCAGCGATCCAAGGCGGCATATTATCAGGTGATGAAGGCGTCAAAGATGTATTATTGCTTGACGTTACACCATTGTCGCTTGGCATAGAAACACTTGGCGGAGTTTTTACCAAGCTAATTGACCGAAATACAACGATTCCAACAAAGAAAAGTCAAATATTCACTACCGCAGCAGATAATCAACCATCAGTGGAGATTCACGTCCTTCAAGGCGAACGTGAAATGGCAATTTACAATAAAACCATTGGTAGATTTAGCTTGGATGGAATTCCTCCTGCTCCAAGAGGCGTCCCTCAAATAGAGGTCTCTTTTGATATAGACGCGAATGGTATACTAAATGTCTCTGCAAAAGACCTTGGAACTGGAAAAGAACAAAGCATAAGGATCGAAGCATCTGGCAAATTAAGCGATGCTGAGATCAACCAGATGATCAAGGACGCTGAGGCACACGCGGCAGAAGATAGGAAGAAACGAGAAGAAATAGACGCACGAAACGCTGGCGATGCACTGATCTATGAAACCGAAAAGAATATGAAGGAGTTTGGCGATAGATTAGATGCTAACTCAAAGAGTCAGCTTGACCTTGCAATTGGCAGACTCAAGGAGGCACTTAAAGGCTCTGACGTCAATGAGATCAGATCAGCTACCGATGCTTTGAGGCAAGTGTGGCATCAGGTATCCGCAAAGATGTATCAGCAAGCAGGCGGACCTGGTAGTCAACAAACTGGTTACCAACAGGCACAAAGTGATCAGTCTCAAACCAGTCGAGGTGCAGATAATGTCGTCGATGCTGATTACGAGGTCGTTGACGACAAGAAGTAATAATACCGTTTCTTAATTGAAACACGACATCAATGTCATTCTTCTACCAAACTTGATTTGGGGGAAGAATCTTCTTTGTTATAATTACGAGATTCTTCCCCGCACTCAGAATGACGTATTTGAATTTAAGAAATGGTATCATCTGTTTTATTTCGATTATAAATTTTTAGTTTAGCTTCTTACTCTGATAATGCCTTCATTATTTCTCTACAAAATGAAGGCAGATCAGAAGTAGACCTAGATGTTATTATATTCCCATCGCGGACAACATCCGTATCTATCCAATTTGCGCCGCCGATCTTGATATTCTCCCTTATGCCGATCGCAGAAGTTACGTTCTTATCTTTTAATATCCCCGCAGAAAACAAAACCCATACCCCTTGTGATATAGAAGCTATGATCTTATTCTGTTCATAAGCTTTTTTTATGAAATCCAATGTAACTGTGCACCAGCTTAGCCGATCTGATGACCAGCCACCAGGTATTATGATCAAGTCATATTGAGATGGGTCCGATACATCTGTCCTAAGTTGAATGTCAGCAAGGTAACCACGTCTGCCTTTAAGTTTGTCTGCGCTTAATACGTTTCCGATAATATGAACCTCTGCTTCTGCCTCTTTCATACGATAATATGGATACCACATCTCCAAATCTTCGTAATCATCGGCGATCAAGATTGCGACCTTTTTCCCTTCAAGTCCCATACAAATTCCTCCTTAACTTCAAAGCACTTGAAATAGCAAATCAATTTTGATAACTTCCGTCATCTTTTGCATCTTTCGCAGTGCAATTGCGACCAATAAAATATATAGCAGAAGCGATATTATAAGAGTTTTTATAACGCAACAAAATATAATCAAGATAAACAAAAGGAAATGTCAGCCAGCCTATAAACAGCGATATCATCTTGTAAAGCCAGATGTTACCAAACGAAAACAATATGCCCACATATTCCCTAAAAATCCAATGCAAAGCACTTGTAGGTCCTACACATGCCCCGCATTCAACCTTTTCAAAATCAGAAAGCAGTTCATTTAATCCATCAATTGTATATCTCTGATAGTCAGAAGGAGAGGCATGATAACCTTGCATAAAAGGTATTGCAACACATATGTAGCCAGAATGACGAAGTATACGTTTAACTTCTGATATAACCTTTTGAGGAGATTTAACATGCTCAAGCACAGCCTCAATTATAACTGCGTCAAATGTTTCGTCTTTGAAAGGCAAATTATGACCATCTGCAACTATATCAACATTTGGCATTGGCTCAATTTCAAGGTTGATTATATGTTTTGCACGGCGACGAACTCCCGAACCAAGATCAAGGATATTTGCCCCAAGACCCAGACATTTTATTATTTCAGCAACTTTCTTATCCCAAATCGGTGACCTATAAGGACAACTGCTTATTTTACCTAAAAATCTGTTTTGACTAATATATCTTTTGAACTTTATAAATTTGTCAGAATTATACATCTTGGCATTATTTGTTTGTGATTTTGGGCGAAATAAGGTTAAGTAATCCGATCATCAAACCAAGCACTATAAAAGCCCCCGGAGGCAAGATCATCACGAGAAAATTTTGATAACCAAAACGTTGTAGGACGTCTATATTAAATATTGTCCCATTGCCAAAAAACTCCCTGATGCTTCCTATCACTACGAGCGCACACATATAGCCTATACCCATCCCCAGAGCGTCAAAAATAGAATATAGGACATTGTTTTTTGATGCGAATGTCTCTGCCCTAGCTAATATGATACAGTTAACGACAATGAGAGGAATAAATATACCTAAAACCTTATGTAATTCGTAAAAGAATCCAGCCATAAAAAGGTCAACGATAGTGACAAATGATGCGATGACTACGATGAAAACTGGTATTCTGACTTTATTCGGCACGACCCTTCTGATAAGCGAGACCACTATATTTGATCCAAGCAACACAAAAGTAACTGCTATTCCCATCGCAAACCCATTTATTGCACTTGTTGTAACTGCAAGTGTGGGACACGTTCCTAAAACGAGCCTGAGAATAGGGTTTTGTTCTATGATACCTTTATAAAATTCCTTCCATACTCTGCTCATATTCTATTTTCCCATTATTTGATCCTTATATTGATGAAACTTTTCAAGCCCATCATTGATGGCTTGGACAACGCCAGAGGAAGATATAGTCGCTCCCGTCAAAGCCTCTATCTCCCAATCTTTGTCTGCTTTTTTCCCCTTGATCAACATTAAATTCCCGTCCACTGACCCTTTTGTGCTTTTTCCGTAGAATTGATTTTTAAATAGCTCAGGGCTTTCTATCCTAGACCCTAAGCCTGGTGTTTCAAGGTGTTCTATTATCTCTATGCCTACGAGTTTTTCATCTAGCCCTATACCTATCATTACACTTATAAGCCCATTGTAGCCCTGAGAAAATGAAGTGAACGCTATTCCTACAATTTTCCCTTCTCGTCTGGCAAGATATATCTCTTTTATCGTGCCGTCCTTTTCTCTCCATTCTGGTATTTTGACAACGTCCTTGCTCGGATCATTGTCGTATCTTATTTTATCACTAGGCAATGCAGATGTTATGGCTCTGAGTTTGGCATTTTGTCGTTGTTTAACGATCCTATCTGCAGTTATATTATTGACAATTCCTAGTAAAAACGCAGATATAGCACAAACAGCGGTTAAGACAATAATGATTTTAATGTTATCACGCATTTTTTGTCCTACGATTTCTTTGCAGTGATAAAAAATCTCCGTCCAAATCAAATTTAGCCGATTATTCAAACCGCATAAAATAATAACTCTTTTACTGAATTTTATCAAGACTTTATAAGAAGTCATTGACTTATCAGAGTATTAGGGATAAAATTCTTCTTGGATATTTTTCAATATGTCTCAAATGAGAATACTAACATCAATCAAGATATAATCTGGGAGAATTCAATGTCTGGAGGAAAGCTCGGTATACTTATTCACGGTGCAGGACGAATTTCTACGCAATATATTAAAGCATTTAATAACAATCCAAATACTGAGATTGTGGCAATTTCCAGTCGTAGAATTGAAAGTTGTGAGGAACGTGCAAAGGAAGCAGGTTTAAAAGATGTTAAATTATACACTGATTACGAAAAGGCATTAGAACAAGATAACGTCGATGTTGTTGTGATATGCACACCTCAGCATCTTCATTATGAAAACACGGTCTTAGCTGCCAAAGCAGGGAAACATATAGTAATAGAAAAACCTGTTGCTATAAATCTTGATCAATTAAAAACAATGAGGGAGATTGTCCGTAAGGCAAAGGTTAAGACAGTTGTTGGGTTTGTGCTTCGTTGGAATCCGCTTTTTGAGACGTTAAAGACAATGATAGCGGATGATGCTTTTGGCAACATCTATTTTGTTGAAGTAGATTATCAAAATTATATCAATAGCTGGTGGTCAGGATATGACTCTGTTCGTAGAAAAGAGACAGGGGTAAGTGCGTCTTTGGTTGGAGGTGTCCATGCCATTGACGCCTTGCGGTGGTTTGCGGGTCATAATAGATACGAGTCCGCAAAGCCAGTTGAAGTTTTCGCTTATAAAGGTGGATTTCGCAAAGGGAAGACACAAGCTTATGTTCGAGGTGCCCATAGATGGCAAGACGGGGCTAAACCATTGGAATATGAGGCATTTGAGATTGGACTTGTTAAATTTGAAAATGGCATATTAGGCAAGTTCTCGACGAATTCTGAATGTATTATGCCATACGCATTTCCAATTGAGATTTTCGGCGACAAGGGGTCGGTGAAGGATAATCGCATATGGTCGCATAAATTTCCAGGTCAAGTTGGATGGGTTGAAATACCGACTATTTTGCCTGAAAGTGCAGACGTCAGACATCATCCGTTTCAAGCAGAAGTTGATCATTTCGTGGACTGCATACTGGAAGATAAAGAGTCACATTGTAACCTTGAAGATGCTGTCTTAACACACGAGATTGCCTTTGCCTGTCTTATGTGCTACAAAACAGGAAAACCAATAAAACTTCCATTAATTTAGTGATATCAACTGTCAATTCTTATTTGTAAACCTCGTCGATGATCTGACGAGTTAACGTAACCCAGTTTCGTATACGATTGGTATCTCCTTGCACTGTTTCCACATCTTTTAATGTGATGTCAGCATGACAATTTTTCAAAATTTCAAGGTCTCGTTTGAGGATATTCCTTATGCGGTTTTCATCGAATCCATAACTGACCATATCAGCGGGGCTTGGACGATAGCTTATTATATAGTCCCTTCCGATCCGTTCTGCACATTTAGCAACATCAGCAAATGGTGAGACTGCAATTCTCCTAAGGTTCGGGATTTTCCTTAATATGTCAATTTTATTCGTAAGGTCTTCACAACAACCATAAGCGACGAGACCAAACTTGCTTAAAATCGGAATTTGATATTGAAGCAGAAATTCATAATGCATAGCTGGTGAAACCAGTGCAAATTCCTGTGCTGCCATATATCCCCATAACTGGCTTCGCTTGACCCCGTTATGATTAGGTGCTGGGTCTTCTAGTTCCTCGGCATATGGCATCGCTTGGTTTTGATGGTTGCATAGCCCCCAATACCCGGCTATTTCTGCTTGATTATGCATATTAAGTATAGCTTCTGACATAAACGAAACTAATTTATGAAGCCATTCTGGGTTATCGCTCATATCAAGCATAAAATTTTCAATTCCCCGTAGATGTCCAAGATCAGTTGATATATCCGCACTCCACATCCGATGTGCAGGACCGCGATCAATATTTATAGTGATAATATCACCTAAGACGTCATATATCCTTTGAAAATTTTCAGCGGTCTTCTCTTCATCAATCTCGTGTCTTGGAGTCCTAAGTTTCTTTATGTCGTCAAGCTCTTTGATCGGATAATCAAACTTACAAGCACCGCCACTTACATTTGGACTGATCCTCTTTGGACCAATTCCCCAACCAGCGCCCCTATACACCGCATTGACAGTTATCCAAGGTTCAAAAATTGAATCGTCATTGAACGTATCCCAAAAGAGATGAGACCGGAAAAAATTTTCATACCCTCTTGCAAAACTATCCTCACATTGACATTTTGATTCAGGCATTTCATGCCAAGCAAACGCTCGTATATAGATAAGTGGTCTGCCACCTTTAAAACTGTTATGCGATCTCCATTTTCTCCTTCGCTCTTGCTGATCTGGTTTATTGCATATATCAAGGTAACGTTTGGCTAAATCTCTAAGAATTGATCTATCTTTGCCTGTCAATTTTTTCTCCTTTTATTGAAACTTTTGAAAATTCTATAAAAAATGGCATATCTTATGTATTGTATATTTCATTGTATTATTTATTAAATACGACAAAAATAGGTATGCAATAAAAAGATAAGGCTAAACCTGATAGAATAATATAAATTATAGAGAAAAATTTCAAGGGCATTTTATCAAAAAGCTCAGAAAACCTTGACTTATCCGTTTTATGGATATATAATTAAATTTGCCTACTCAAAAGGTTTTGTTGACTTTTTATCTCTATAGAGAGATTTGGTGATTACATTGAGCAGACGTTTACAAATATTTTTGATGATCATTGTTATTCTTTTCTTTGTATCACTTGGTATTCCCATCGGTGTAATACTAGGATATTGGAATAAACTTCCGTCATTGGACTCCTTGGAATACGAGAACAAGTCGTGGCGATTTCCATCAAAAGTTTTTTCAGATGTAGCATATATTTATCCTGATACGTCATATATTAAGCTTTTACAGAGGTTGGAGAGACTGAATTATCAGTTGACAAATTCAGAGCCGACAAGCCCTGGTGAGTTTTATTTGTCTGATCGGGAAGGCAATGAACCGAGCGAAATGAGAATCTATCTCCGTCGTTTGAGATATCCCAGGCTTGATCGTGAACCAATGTTTGTTATTATTAAGATTGACAAAGGGAAAATCTCATCAATCAAAAATAAAGATGGATTACCTTTGAATGAGATTATACTTGAACCAGAGGAACTGGACGAATTTTACGGCGGAGAGGGCATTGACAGAGAAATAGTTACACTTTCTCAGGTCCCAGATGATCTCCGTAATGCCTTTTTAGCTATTGAAGATAAGAGGTTTTATAGACACATAGGCATTGATCCCTATCGAATTATCGGGGCGATAATATATGATATAAGACATTGGACAAGGGAACAAGGTGGAAGCACAATAACCCAACAATTAGCCCGTGATTTATTTTTGACAAGAGAGAGAATAATAACAAGAAAGATCAAAGAATGGCTAATGGCGATAAAAATAGAGAGAAAATACACAAAAGATGAGATATTAGAGAGGTATCTTAATAGGATCAATCTGGGTCGTGTAGGGTCTAGGGAGATATATGGGGTTGAGCAGGCGGCTAAGTATTATTTTGGCAAGCATGCTTGGGAGCTGTCACTGCCAGAATGTGCAACTTTGGCAGCTATTCCAAAATCGCCCACTAAATATTCTCCTGTAAAAAATCCTGAAAATGCAAGGTCTAGAAGGCAGATAGTCCTCAAACAGATGCTTGACTTGAAATATATCACAAAAGCCCAATATGACAATGCTATAAAGACACCTCTTGTTACGGTTTCTGTCGGCGAATCTTGGAGTGCAGATATAGCTTATTTTCTTGAATATGTGCGAACAGAGTTAGAGAAAAGATTTGAGCCATCCGCACTTTACGGACATGGTTATAGTATATATACAACATTAGATATGTCAATGCAACTTTCTGCTAATATTGCTGTGCAAAAGCAACTCCGCATATTAGATAAATCGCTTAAATTCCCTGATTATGAGGAGAACAAAATAAAATGGATTTCCAATGAACGCGGAAAGGGAGTTGAACCCCCTGATTCATACATACAATCAGCCCTTGTCTGTATAGAACCAAGCACTGGATATATAAAAGCTATGGTCGGCGGACGAGATTTCAGTATTAACCAATTTAACCGCGCAGTCCAAGCACAACGTCAACCGGGATCGGCTTTTAAACCATTTATATATTGCGCAGCCTTCGCCAATAAACTAGCGACTCCAGCAGATGTCATAGTAGATGCCCCTTGGGGGATCAGGGCTCCTGATGGCAAGTATTGGGAACCAAAAAATTTCTCTCATAGATACTCAGGTCCAGTGACACTCAGAACCGCGTTAGTGAAATCTCTAAACGTCCCGACAGCAAAGCTTATGAACGAACGGGTTGGCGTTAACAGAGTCATTGAACTCGCTCAAGCTATGGGGATAAAAAGTCCGTTGGCTCATGTTCCTTCACTAGCTTTGGGGTCGTCAGAAGTTAATGTCCTTGAAATAACTTCCGCTTATGGTGTTTGGGCTAATCAAGGCGTTCGTGCAGAGCCGATATCTGTTAAATATGTTATTGACCGAGAAGATAATATAATTGAAGAAAATATCCCAAAGACAAAGAGGGTCCTAGAAAAAAATGTTGCCTACCAGATGATACATGTTATGAAAGGCGTCGTAGATGGTGGGACCGCAAGCAGGATCAGATCATTAGGCTTTAAAAGACCAACCGCAGGTAAAACAGGGACGACTAACGATAGCACAGATGCTTGGTTTATTGGGTTTGTTCCAGACCTTGTAACGGGCGTTTGGGTTGGTTTTGATGATCCGAAAAGCACACGAAAAACTGGCGCAGAAGCGGCACTACCAATTTGGGCAGATTTTATGAAAGCTGTTGTCGACGGACCCGAAAAGGATTTTCCTGTCCCCGGCGGAGTTATGTTCAGGACTGTGGGGAATGTTATAGGATCAGATGGGAACTCCAAGCCTTCAAAAGAGGTGTTTTTGCCCGGAACAGGTCCGAGATCGTCTTCCGAAGATGAAGATGATTTTGGGTTATAAATTGCTTAGACAACGAAATCTACTATGTTGCCCAAAAAAGTTGTTGACTCTCTTCCCAATAAACCCGGTGTGTATCTTTTTAAAGATAAAAATGGCAAAATATTATACATCGGCAAAGCTAAATCTCTAAAAAATCGTGTCCGAGCCTATACATACACACATTATAGACACTCCAATAGGACAAGGCAGTTAGTTAAAAAAACCAAAAGCCTGGATTATATATTATGCGGTTCAGAACTCGAAGCACTGCTTTTGGAATCAAAACTGATAAAAGAAAACCTTCCTGATTATAATATCTTGCAAAGACGTTTCAGAAAATATCCATTCATAAAGATCACATTAAATGAAGAATTTCCGAAAATTTTTGTGACATGGGAGATTGAACTTGATGGTGCAAAATACTTTGGACCATTTCTCAAATGGGATCAAGCAGAAGAGGTCGTCACAGTTGTTCACAAATTGTTCCCTATAAGATGGTGTGATGGAGATATATTGTCAAATACCAAAAAAAATCCTTGTCTCAAATATGAGGTCAAAAAATGTTCTGGTCCCTGTATGGGCAAGATTGAGAAAACTGAATACAGAAGGATAATAAACAATATAATAATGTTATTCAATGGGAGAAAAGAGAAAATAATTGAAAATATGGAACAGGATATGAGAAAGGCATCAGATTTGCTCCAATTTGAAAAGGCTCTTGTTATCAGAGATCGTGTTAAGTTAATAAGGGAGACAATATTTAGACATCAGTTTCAAGTAAATGCGGTTGACAATAACGATCTTATTGCTATATATCCATCAAAAGACAAGGGCTCTGCTATGTTATTCTTTATCAGGAAAGGCAGGCTTGTTGATCAAACTGAAATATTATTGCAAAACAGAGACAGTATAATGGAAACTATATCTAATAAAATTGATCAGGTATTTTTCAAAAATAATGGTAATGAAAGTAAAATAGTTACAAAGTTTGATATAGATGCAATGAATATAATTTCACGATGGCTTTATAAGCACAGAGACGATCAAAGTTTCGTCCATATAAAGAATATAAGTAATAAAACTAACTCTATACAGAAGTTCACAACAGAAGTTGTAAAAATTATGTATAATATACTTCAAAATTGATTAAATACTTTATTTGTCTATCTAGTTTAATTCGTTTTAGCCTTTGCCAGTGATCTGTTGACAGCATCTTGAAATTCAATTATCGCATCATATAAGGCTTCTGCTACCTTTTGTCTGAAACTGTCACTTTGAAGTTTTTCTCGCTCTTCCGTATTTGATATATAGGCAATTTCAATGAGTATTGCGGGCATTTTTGTCCCAGCAAGGACATAAAACGGCGCTCTTCTGACACCCCTATTGTCAAGATTAAGCTTGGTAGTTAGCGACCTCTGAACTCGTTTAGCTATGTCAAGGCTGTATGGCTCTGTCCCTGTGTGGTAACAATGGCTTAGGATCATCGTCAAATCCATTGATTCGCCCTCGTTTTCTCTGCTAGCTAGTGCTCTTGCTTCTGCATCTGTTGCTTCTAGATCAAACACATAAGTTTCTGTTCCACGTCCACCGACCTTTGACCGACTAGCGTTGCAGTGAATACATATAAAAAGTGTGCTATCCGCGGGATACCTGTTAGCAATGCTGGTTCTTTGGGGCAGTGGAATAAAAATGTCAGTGCTTCTTGTCATTACCACATTGAGTTTTGTCCTAGACTTTAAGATATTTGCAAGTTTTTTTGATACATCAAGGACTATATCTTTTTCATAGACCCTGTTTCTACTCGCTCCTGCATCGTGTCCCCCATGCCCGGGGTCTATGACAACGGTTTTTAGGCTAAAATTTCCAGGGAGCTCGCTTTCATCAAACATTCTATTACCACTAGTAAAAAGTTCTTTGGTAAAAGCATTTTGAGATAGAGTATTTCTTTCTTCACTTACAGCAATAGTTAAGGTTTGTTCATCATAAGATATAATTCTAAATGGAAAAATGTCAGAAAGCACGAGAACAGTATCATCAATCGGAAGGACAAAAGCACCATTTAGCAACGATGGGGAGGCAGATAAGGAAACAAGTTTTGTTCCATTTACCAAAGCATATCTATTGCCCATCATAAACTTGATATTTATGCCATCTTTTGAAAGAGTCATCTGCTCTTCTGATGCGTTCCAAAGAAAATCAATACCGCAATAATCAGCTATTTCGTGTAGAGGCAATAAAATACTGGAATTGCTCGGAAATGACTCTATTTTGGCAATTTGATTAACGTATTTCAATATTATTGAACTATAAATCTGCGACGGAAAAACAACACATAAAGCACAAACGACAAATAATAACTTAACAAGTTTCATATACTTTCCCTTTATAATCATTATTTACATCAATATCTTATAAGATCGTTAATCATAAAATATGGTCCCAAGGAAGTTTCTCATTAGAATTTCTTTGTCTTTCAATATAAAAATCGGCATTTATACCATTTTCTTTAAGGGATTTATTCCACGAAATGTTTTCAATTTGCATATCATACAAAACTTTGGCTAACCTTCTATCTCCTCTTGAAAGCACTCCCTGAATTGCGGACATTCTAGCGCTATTTGCGGAAAACCTTATTCCTCCGATCTTAGCTAATTCACTTTTTATATAGAGCAATTTCTTTGCCAATGATTTCTCATTTTCCATTGCATACAATTGAAATGGTGTTTTTGGCTTTGGCACAAACGGCGATACTGATATGCTTACACGACCTCTGGGTTTGATCAAGGCTCTGACATTTTTAACCATTGAGATAATCTCTTTAATATCATCCTGAGTTTCAGTTGGTAGACCTATCATAAAATATAATTTTACTGTTTTTATGCCTTTCGTTATTGCCGATTGAACGACATTATAAATTTTATCCAATGATATGTTTTTTCCAATGAGCTTTCTTAATCTATCTGATCCTGCTTCTGGTGCAAGGGTAATCGTCTCTGAATTACTTAATACTAGGGCATCAAGAATGAAATCACTTACAGAATCCGCTCGCAAAGATGCGACAGTAATTTTGTGTCCCATACAAATCAAAGTTTCTGCTATTTTATCTATATCTGGATGATCAGTAACAGAAGAACCAATTAATCCAATTTTTTGAGCCTTTTTTGCCAAATCGCTTTCAGAAGCCTTTATTATGTTATCGGCAGATCTGACCCTAAACTTTTGCACGTAACAACTAACGCAAAATTTACATCTATGTAGACAACCTCTTGAAACCTCCAAAAGAAGCGTGTTTGCAAATTCTGTATTTGGAGTTATAATTCTTGATACCGTTTCATAATCATCAAGGTTGATAGTTTTGTGTTCTATTTTTGTATTTGGAGAAATATCTGATAAAGTCCCGTCCTCGTTATAATCTGGTTTATACAAGGATGGTATATATATCCCTTTAATTTCGCTCAGAGATTCCAATAGTTTTGATCTGTCATATTGATATATCTCAAATATAGATAGAAATTCGTGAATTGTTTCCTCGCCATCACCGATGAAAAATGCGTCTATAAAGTCCGCCAAAGGCTCAGGGTTGAAAGAAGGGCATATCCCGCCAGCGATGATAAATGGATGTTTATGATTGCGTTCGTTTGATCTAAGTGGTATTCCAGCCTTGAACAAAATTCGCAGTATATTAAAATAATCCAGTTCAAAAGAGATAGAAAAACCAATTATATTGAATTCAGATAAAGGTCTTTGAGTTTCAAACGACCTCGGAAGATCATTGGATTCCTGAAAAAACGCTCTTTCACAGGAAATGGTAGGATGTTGATTGATCTCGTAACAGACCACCTGAAATCCTAGGCTTGACATCCCTAAGTAATAGGAGTTAGGAAAAACTATAACTGTCTTTATTTTTCCTCCAGGCTTATATAGACTGCCAATCTCATTTTGGACCATAAAATATAAATATGACAAAAATATCGATTTGTAACCCAAACTTTAGATTGTGCTTCCTCACAGTCTAAAAACTTGGGTTACAATCTTCATAAGACCTTAAAGACATTACTAGCAGACAATAATTACCTATTACTATGAACACAGCTAAATTCAAACTTTCAATTTGCTAAAGATCATTAACTACTGTAAAATTTGCAATTATTAGTCTGAATTTTTACTGGTCATTATCGAACGTAGGAAATCAGGTATACCTAATTCATCTTCTAGTCCTCTATCACTGACGGAATTGTTTATACCACCTCTCATAAGAGGTCTTTTCCTTTTGACAACTTCACGAGGAGTAAAATTTTCATTTATAATGTCATTTATATCTACATTGTCATTTTCATCCTCTTCACTGCTCTCTTTGTCGCTAATCTTTTTGCCAAAACCAGTTGCAATAACAGTGATCTTTATTTTTTCATCAAAATTCTCTTTCGGGACTAGTCCCCAGATAACGTGGACATTTGGAGCGGCGGCGTTTCTTATCATAGACATTGCTTCTTCGACTTCAAGTGTCTGTATATTCTCACCTGTAAAATTAACTAACGCTGCGGTAGCCCCGCGTATTCCATCACTATCAAGTAAAGGATTTGATATAGCCTTTTGAGCTGCTCTCACTGCCCTATTTTCTCCAGCATCCTCACCGATACCCATAAGTACTGTTCCAGCGCCTTTCATAATAGACCTGACATCGTTGAAATCAACAATGATGTATCCAGTTTCAACAATGAGATCGGAGATGCTTTGAACTCCTTGATAGAGAATATTATCCGCCATTCGGAACGATTCGACGATGGATGTGCTTTTTTCAGCATTGGCGATCAATTTTTGGTTCGGAATAGCGATAAGAGCATCGACGTTTTTCTTTAATTCTTTTATGCCGTCTTCTGCTTGTCTGATACGGACAGGTCCCTCAAAATCAAAAGGTTTTGTAACAACAGCGATCGTAAGGGCTCCTGTGCTTTTAGCTAATTCAGCGATAACGGGAGAAGCTCCGGTTCCTGTTCCGCCGCCAAGTCCAGCAGTAACAAATACCATATGAGCACCTTCAACTATTTGTTGAAGTTTTTCTTTATCCTCTTCTGCACATCTCTGCCCCATCAACGGGTCCGATCCAGCTCCTAGACCTTTGGTTAAGTTAGCACCTATTTGTATCTTTTCAGGAGCAAGGCAGTTACGTAAAGATTTGACATCGGTATTGACAGCGTAAAACTGAACACCTTTTAAGTTATTTCTTATCATAGTGTTGACTGCATTACAGCCACCACCGCCAACACCTATAACTTTAATGATTTCATCAAATTCGTTCTGTTCATTTTCAAATTCTAACATATCATTTTTCCAATTGATACAATTGAATAGCTTTTATAAGCTAGTCAATAGTTATCAATCAGGTCCCCCTCTCTAAAAAGATTTGACAAAGTTAATTATTAACATTCATACTACTCACCAGACAGCCAATTTTTCATCTTGGCAAACAATTTAAGAAATTGGTTAGGTTTTAGTTCCAGACCATTTCTTTTCGTTAATCCATCTTGTTCTGCACCTTTCAGGACTAATCCTATACAGGTTGCAAAACTTGGGTCTTTGACCCTATCATATAATCCATTTAACTGACGAGGATAACCGATTCTAGCTTGCTGACCAAATACACGCTCTGCTAGTTTGTCAATGGATTTGAGCATTGCACACCCGCCAGTAATAACAACTCCAGCACGTGTAACGCCTTTATATCCACTAGAATCAATTTCTTTACGGATATATTCGAAAAGTTTCTCCAAGAGAGGTTCTACTACTCCTGCGATATCGCGTTTTGGAACCTTATATGAGTCTCTACCACCAACCCCTGGGACGCTTATTGTCTCGTTAGAATCTACCGCATCTGCAATAGCACAGGCAGATTCCTTCTTTATATCTTCCGCTTTTTCTTTTGGCGTATTAAGCTTAAAAGCAATATTTTTTGTGATCAAATCACCTCCAAATGGTATAACGGCTGTATACCAAACAGCGCCTTCAACATAGATGATGACATCAGTTGTCCCAGCACCTATATCTAAAAGTATAACGCCCATTTCTTTTTCATCTTTATACAGCACAGATTCGCTTGATGCGAGAGGCTGAAGTAAGACGTTCTTCACATCAAGACCCGCATTTTCAACAGCCTTGTTTAAGTTTTGTAATGCGGTAACCGAACCTGTGACGACATGGACTAAAGCATCAAGCCTTGTTCCAAAGATGCCAACAGGTTCAGTTATTCCATCGCGATCATCCACGATGAAACCACGAGTTATCACAGTTATAACTTTTCTATCGTTTGGCGTCTCAATAGATTTTGCCTGTTTAATAGCTCTTTCCACATCAGCAGGGGATATTTGCCTGATCTGTGAATTATTTTTTTTGCCCGGTATTATTATCGTGCCTTTACTGTTAATCCCCCTTATATGTTCGCCAGCGATCCCGACATAAACTGATTTGACCTTTGTTCCAGCCATCATTTCCGCGCTATCAATAGCCTTTTTTATTGAATCAGTTGTTGAATCAAGGTTAATGATAGTGCCGTTAACCAGACCTTTTGAAGGAGCATGCCCAACCCCGAGAATTTCTACCTGATTGTTCTCGTCGATTTCAGCGATAATGGCAACTACTTTGCTAGTGCCTACGTCAAGGCCAGTTACAATATTTGAACTTGCCAATTAACTCACCACCAAGAAAATTAACCACAATAAATTGCCCCAGGGAAACGAACATCAATATAACTGAAAGTCGCCTTTATATTTTGGACCTTTGGATTAATTGCCCAATAACTGATATCTATTAATCCTTCCTTGATTCTATCTTCTGCCATACGAATTTTTAAGCCATTCTTTAACTGAATAACTATATCATTTGAGTCACAGGCATCTATGCTTGATATTTCGTCATAAATACAAGGAATAATCAGACGTATGTTGGAAATTATGTTTAAAGATAGGTTGATAGATTTTGAATTGACACAAGAGTTGATGTCCGAATCTGTTATACTGTCTATCCTCTTTTCATCTATATTTTTCACGTCATTTCTAACAAAAATTAAATTCTTGTATAGTGGTAAAGGTAAATCATCTTTTGAAATTATCTCTATTAAAAATCCATCAATGTCGATAACGCCAAACACTAATGCCTTTTTTGATATAGGGATTATTGCTATCGGTTCTCTTTCTTTTACTTCAATTATTAATTGCCCTTTTAAAAGATCGCTTCTAACTTCCACATTTTTAACATATCTAAGTTGGGATTTTATGCGGTTTTCAATAATGTCAGGCATTAATGATGCAATATTATCGTTCCCAATGTTTAAGCCAGTAGATTTCACAATATCAGACGAACTTATAATACTATTACCATATATAGACACCTCTTTCAATACAAAAAATGGAGAATTTGCAACCTTCTTATGGACTTTATCTATGGCATATATGCTAACAAAAGTTGTCATCATTAAGATCAGTAAAAATGACGCAATTTTAGAGTTACTGATCTTTCGGTCTCTGCCTTTTATAAAATCTTTTCTTTCAATAATGATCGGTTTGGACATTTGTCAAAATTCAACCTTTAATTTTCAAACGGTTAACGATCTCTTTCCCACTTTTCCATACATCACCAGCGCCAAGTGTTATAATTAGGTCGCCTGATTTTAGCAGTTTCATAACTTGGTCAGGTATGTCGTTTTTATCTGGTATATAGATAACCTCTTTATGCCCATAATCACGAGTTATATTAGCTATCATTTCACCGGTTACACCTTCAATGGGGTCCTCCATAGCGGAATATATATCAGTCATTATCAAAATATCGGCTTGATAAAAACACCTTGCAAATTCCTCCGCCAATAGTTTCGCACGGCTATAACGATGGGGCTGAAATATAGCGATTATCCTTCTATCTTTATAGGTATCACGAGCCGCCTTTAAGGTTGCTTTTATCTCTGTTGGATGATGACCATAGTCGTCAACAACAATGATATTTTTGACATTACCTAATATCTCAAAGCGATGTTGTATGCCTGGGAATTCGTTAAGAGCCTTAGCAATGCTTTTGAATGGGACGTCTAGTTCCAATCCGACAGCAATTGCTGCAAGCGAATTTAAGACGTTGTGTATACCCGGCGTTTTAATGTGTATGTCTCCAAGTATTTTCCCTTGAAAATTGGCTTTATATGATATTCCATCACTACCAATATTGATGTTAGTCCCTGTTAGGTCTGCCTTTGTTTCAATGCCATAAGTTATAAAACGTTTTTCAACCTTCGGGATAAGCTCTTGTATGCTTTCGTGATCAAGGCATAGTATAGCAGTGCCATAAAATGGGACTCTATTTATGAATTCAAGAAAAGTTTTCTTTATTTCGTCTATTGTGTTATAATAATCAAGATGATCGTTATCTATGTTTGTAACTATTGCAATTGAAGGGGATAATTTTTTTATTGAACCATATGCTTCATCAGCTTCGACTACCATAAACTCGCTTCCGCCAAGCCTTATACTAGTGTCAAGCGTCCTAATTATGCCGCCATCGACCAACGTCGGATCAAGTCCGCCGTATTCAAGGACATAGGAGACCATACCAGTAGTGGTAGTTTTCCCGTGAGTGCCCGCAACTGCGATGCTAAATTTCATACGCATCAATTCCGCCAACATCTCGATGCGAGGTATTATTGGAATTTTTCGGTTACGAGCTACGACAATTTCAGGGTTTGTCGGCTTTACCGCAGCGGTGAAAACAAGCACATCAGCATCTCCGACGTTTGATTCTGAATGTCCTATATAAACATCAGCACCTAGCGAGGCAAGTTTATCAGTAGCATCTGATCTGTTCACATCTGATCCAGATACCCTGAAACCAAGATTTAATAAAACTTCTGCGATACCACTCATACTTGATCCGCCGATACCGACGAAATGTATATGTTTTGTTCTTCCAAACATTTTTGTTTTAATTTTCATCTTTTCCCTTCACCAATGATATTATGAATTCTGCGATCTCCTGTGTTGAGTTTGGTTTTCCCAAAGCTTTGCTATTTTTAGCCATATCAGCAAGTCTATTTTTATCGTTAAACAGTGATATTATCATTTTTGCCAAATTTTCGCCTTTAAGTTCACTATCTTTGATCATTATGCCTGCACCATTTTCTTCTAATGCCCTAGCATTAAACGTTTGATGATCACCAGTCGCGTAAGGATATGGGATTAATATGGATGGTAATCCACGTATTGTAATCTCCGATAGAGTCATTGCGCTTGATCTACAAACTATAAGGTCAGTAGAGGCATATATTTCATATATATTGTAAAAGAACGGCTCAACAATGGCTTTAATTGGGTATTTATCATAGGCATTTTTAACTATTTGAATATCGTTTTCGCCTGTCTGATGGACTATTTGGATTTCTGATGCAAATTCGGATAAATAGGGCAGTGCATCAATCATTGCCATATTTATTGACCTTGCCCCCTGACTGCCACCAAAGACCGATATTGTGAATTTCCTTTCATCTAGACCCAGTTTTTCATAACAAGGTTTCGCATTTATCACTTCTGATCTGACAGGATTACCTGTTATTTTCACATTTTCATTCGGAAAAAACTTAGCTGATTCGGCAAAATGTGTATATATTTCCTTTGCCCATCTGCCCAAAATTCGGTTTGTTATGCCCGGAAAGGCATTCTGTTCTTGGATAACGATCGGCTTTCTCAGAAACAGTCCAGCAAGCAAAACAGGTCCACACACATAGCCCCCTGTGCCTATCACGATATCAGGCTTAAATTTTGACAAAATAGCCAATGATTTGAAAAATCCCGCTGGAACTTTGACAAAAACTTTGATCCATTTCCAAGACAATCTTCTGGGAAGCCCTTGAACCAATATAGGAACAAATTCAAATCCTGCTTGGGGAATTATCTTGGACTCCCTCTGACCTTTCCCTCCGACAAAAAGTATTTTGGCATCTGGTCTGAGTTGTAAAATTGCATTTGCGATAGCTATTCCAGGATATATATGCCCCCCAGTTCCTCCTCCGCTTATGATAAATCTTAGACCCATAAGTTTTTCAACCCTGAAATCTGTTTTTTGAAATATTAAGCAATATTCCCACAGCAAATAAACTGGTAACCAAAGATGAACCACCAAAGCTTATAAATGGCAACGTTATCCCTTTTGCAGGAAGCAAGCTTGTTACGACACCGATGTTTATAATTGCCTGGACACCGATCAGACACGAAATACCAATCGCAAGCAATTTTCCAAAGCGATCATCAGTTGAGTCGGATATTTTTTTCCCTCGCCATACAATAACCATAAAAAGAGCAATGATAAAAACTGTGCCTAGAAATCCACTCTCTTCGCCTATAACTGCAAAAATGGAATCCGTATGCGGAGTAGGTAGATAGTGTAACTTTTCAACTCCTCCTCCAACACCTCTTCCAAAAATTCTCCCTGATCCTAATGAATACAATGAATGAACAGCCTGGTAGCCGTCGCCTTCTGGATCTTTCCAAGGATCAAGGAATATTTTAACTCTATTGAGCCTGTAAGGTTCAAGAATTGTCCCAATGATCAAGCCTATAATCGCAGTCAAGCTTAATATCATCAGATGGTAAATTCTCGCCCCGCCTATAAACAACATCAAAAATGCTAACGCTATTAAAAGCACAATTGATCCAAAATCTGGCTGAAACGCTAACAAAGCGAAGAAAACCGAAAAAACAATTAAAGGAGGAAGAATTCCTACTTTGAATTCGTTTAAATGTTCAGACCGTCGGTCAAGAAATCTCGCAATATAGATGATCAGAGCTAGTTTAGCAAGCTCAACAGGTTGAAAGGTGAATTTCCAAATTTTTATCCATCTGGTGCTACCGCCAATTTTAACCCCAACTCCGGGGATGAAAACTATCAGAAGTAAAACGAATGAGACAAGGACAAAAAGCCACATCAAACGTTGATAGTGCCTATAATCTGTTAACATAGCAATAAGCATTAGCCCTAGACCTAAACAACAACTAAACAGTTGCCTTTTCAGATAAAATAAGCTATCCCCTTGCTGATCTCTTGAAAAGGCATTACTTGCGCTATAGACCATTAGTATCCCGATGACTAATAAAAATCCGATTGCTCCGAGAATATATTTATCATAATTGCCAAACTCTTTTTCAACCTGTTCGTTTAGCATCAGCAATCACCAGCTTTTTGACTGCCTCTTTGAATTTATTTCCTCTATCCACATAATCACGAAACATATCAAAACTTGCACAAGCGGTAGACAACAAAACTGTTTCACCCGGTTTTGCAAGGTTATACGCTTTATTCACAGCATCGTCCATTGTTGTCGCCCTAACCGATTTTGTCAAATGACCGAGTGAGTTCTCGATTTTGTCTGCGCTTTCGCCAATTATGATCAGATGTTTGACCTTATCTCTGACAAGAGGTATCAAAGGATCATAGTCATTTCCTTTATCTCGTCCACCGATTATCAGGTTTATGCCAGTGTCGATACTCTCAAGCGCTGCTTTTAAGGATATGACATTAGTAGCCTTTGAATCGTCTATAAATCGAATTCCATTTATTTCTTCAACGAATTCAAGTGCATGCTCTAATCCTTTAAATTCCCTTAAAACATCCGCAATGGATTCTGGCTCTGCACCATATATCACACCTATCGCAGTCGCTGCCATAGAGTTTTCTATATTGTGCCTGCCTATCATTTTTATTTCTTCAATCTTGCATATATGCATCTTTTTATTTCCGTCTAAGTTTGCAACTATATAATCATTTTCAATATATATGCCCGTCTCTAATCTTCTTCTACTGCTAAATAGCAATTGCTTTGATTTCGCTAATTTTTCCGCTACAAGAGCATTTGGATCATCAGCATTGATTATTATATAATCTTCTTCCGTCTGATTGGCAAAAATCTTATATTTTGCAGAGACATATTCATCAAAATCTTTATGGCGATCTAGATGATCTGTCATTATGTTTAAAATAACACTGACTATTGGTTTAAAATAAACCGTCGTTTCTAATTGAAAGCTTGATATTTCAAGCACTAAGAGGTCTGATTCATTCAGGTCTAAGACATATTGAGATAATGGAGTTCCAATATTTCCTGCGACGATAACTTTGCCCTTTTTATAGGTCTTGCTTAGTATTTTTCCCGCTAACGTTGAAGTTGTGGATTTTCCTTTTGTGCCTGTGATCGCTATTATTGGGGATCTGCATAATCTATATGCAAGCTCTATCTCTCCTATGATCTCTATACCTTTTTTACGTAATTTTTGAAGTATCGGGATATTGAAAGGCACACCTGGGCTTATAACCACAAGATCGGAATCATCAAATATGTCTTCTGGATGACCTCCCAGATGAAAATTAATTTTTGGACGTTCATTTCTCAGTTTTTCAACGGAGTCTTTTAATTCGTCTTCGGATTTTTGGTCTGTTATAAGGACATTTGCGTCAAGATCGTCCAATAGCTTTGCTGCAGCTATTCCGCTTCTTGCAAGCCCGATCACAACTACACGTTTATTTTTAAACCGTTCCTTCTCATCCATCAAATATTAGCCTCTGATCTTTCTATCTTATTTTCAAAGTGCTCAATGCGATTAACAGAAGTATAGCTGATATGATCCAAAATCTTACGACAATTTTGCTTTCAGACCATCCGATAAGCTCAAAGTGATGATGTATGGGGGTCCTTTTGAAAACTCGTTTTCCTCTGGTTTTAAATGAGATCACTTGGATTATAACAGATAGGACTTCAGCAACAAATATACCTCCGATAATAACAAGCAGTAGCTCGTGTTTGGTAAAGACAGCCACAGACCCCAACGAACCTCCGATGGCTAAAGCCCCCGTATCTCCCATAAACACCTTTGCAGGATGGCAATTATACCAAAGAAACCCAAGCGCAGCACCGCTTAAAGCGGCGCAAAAAACAGTTAATTCTCCACTTTGTGGTATATGGACAATACCAAGATACTTGCTTATTTCCGCATGACTTGTAACGTAAGAAAGCGCAGTATAGGCAACTGCCACAAATGCGGTGCAACCAATGGCAAGTCCATCTAACCCATCCGTGAGATTGACAGCATTTGTTGATCCAACTATCACTATGATTGCAAAAGGTATAAAAAGCCAACCAAGTTCTATTCTAGCATTTTTAAAGAAAGGCAAAAGTAAAGTCGTATTTGTTGTTACACCATCCGTTGGTGCTTCTGCAAATTGGTAGATATAAAAGGCAATAATAAATGCCCCCAAAGCTTCGAGAGCTAATCTTTGCCAAACTCTTACGCCTCTTGGACTACGAGTAATTTTGAAGTAATCATCTATGAACCCTATTCCGCCAAACCAAATTGATGCGAATACTGCTATCCAGACAAGTGAGTTATCCAATCTAGCCCAAAGCAAAGTTGACAGAAGTAGTGCTGCAAGGATAAGCAACCCGCCCATAGTTGGCGTGCCTGCTTTATGATTGTGTTTGTCTTGGACTTCCCAACGGATCGCCTGACCAAATTTTAGGATTTGTAACTTCTTAATCACAAATGGTCCCAAGATGAAACATATCAAAAGCGCGGTTACAGCAGCGTATATAGAGCGAAACGTGATATACTTGAAAACGTTAAAAGGCGAAAAAAATTCAATTAACTTCTCAAAGAAAAGGTAATAAAACATATTAGGCGTTCCCTTCTGTCAGCTATAAGCTTTTTTGAAGAGATAAGACTATCTCTTCCATTTTCATCCCCCTAGAGCCTTTGATCAAAACAGTATCGCCATTTTTAAGCATTTTGCGAAGATAATCAGATGCATGGAAGTTGTTTTCACATATAAACACTATGTCTCTGTCAGCTCCCGATGTCATAGCGGATTCAGCAATTATACTTGCCATTTCCCCCACCGTGATTAGTATATCAATAGGGCAGTTCTCACCGATATATTTTCCTATGGAATGATGTAATTCCCTGCTTTTCTCGCCAAGTTCGAGCATATCGCCGATGACAAGGATTTTTCTTCCGAAAGTCTTTATTTCTCTCAAAAAATCGATTGCCATCTTCACCGATACCGGATTAGCATTATATGTATCATTTATAATTGTAACACCATTGATTATCAATTTCTGCATCCTCATAGACATAGGTTGATATGATTCAAGCGAAGACTTTATGATGCCCATTTCAACGTCAAAAAAAACTCCAACAGAGATCCCAGCCAAAGCATTGTATATGTTGTGCTTTCCTATTAGTTGAAGTTTTATCCTTTCTTCTGCATTTATAGGTTTTCTAACGGAGACAGTAAATTCTGGCTTCCCCTCCTGATCTACAAAAATATCTTTCGCTATGATATCCGCAGAAGACCTTATGCCATAAAACAAAATGTTTCCTTTGATCATTTTAGACATATTTGCAACTAACTCGTCATCAGCGTTGAGAACCGCATCTCTTGAGAATTCAATAAGTTTTTGTTTTTCTTTTGCAACGCCTTCGATAGACCCCAAAAATTCCAAATGCGTTGGGCTAACATTTGTCACTACTCCCAAGCTTGGTTGAGCTATTCTGACCAATTGTGACATCTCGCTTGGTATGCTAATGCCCATTTCAAGCACAGCGATCTGATGTTCACTAGAAAGTCTGAACAATGTCAAAGGAAGTCCTATTGTGTTATTGAGATTCCCCTCGTTTTTGAGGACCTTATATTTTCCAGAAAGTATAGAGTAGATTATGTCTTTTGTCGTTGTTTTTCCGTTGCTTCCAGTAACGCCTATTATAGGTATATTAAACCTTTCCCTGTAATGCTTCGCTATATCGCCAAGTGCAATAGCTGTATTTTTAACGATAATGATACAGGGGTTGATAGACCTTGCTTCAATTAGGTCGTCAACTCCCTGTATCTTACGCGACACGACAACACCCACTGCTCCCTTTTCAAGTGCCTGACACACGAAATCGTGTCCATCAAAGTTTTCGCCTTTCAGTGCGACGAAAAGGTCTCCCTCATTGAGAGTTCGGGAGTCAGTGGATATGTTGCTGATTATTGTGGCTGGATCTCCCCTCTCCAGACTCCCCGCGGTCGCATTTATAATATCGCTGACCTTAAAGTTTTCCATTTTTCATCTCTCTGATAAACTCAGAGGCAACTTCTTTATCGTCAAAATGAATCTTATCAGTGCCTATTATTTGATAATTTTCATGTCCTTTTCCTGCTATAACGATGAAATCACCGTTTTTAGCAATACTTATAGCCCTTTTTATTGCAGACCTTCTATCTGGGATCACCTCATACTCTCCCCCATTGATACCATCAAGTATATGTGAAATTATTTGCATCGGGTCTTCCGTTCTCGGGTTGTCGGATGTCACAATTGCATAATCGCTCAAAGAAGTTGCAGTTTTCCCCATAATAGGTCTTTTTGTCTTATCACGGTCTCCACCACAACCAAATACTGTTATGAGTCTGCCTTTTGTTAATTTTCTTGCAGCGGTTAAAACCCTTTCAAGCGCATCAGGAGTATGAGCGTAGTCAACGATGACTGTAAAATCCTGTCCACAGTCAACACGGTCAAATCTCCCTGGGACGCTATTGACTAGTTCAAGCCCATTTTTAATGACATCAAGACTTAAACCTTGCGAAACACCCACTCCGATAGCGGATAGGGCATTATATAGATTATAATCTCCAAGTAATTGAAGGTTTATCTCGATCTCATCTTTACCATAAACAGATACCAAAAAAGACAATCCCTGTGGTGTCGATTGATAACTCTTGACTTTGAGATCAGCGTCATTTTTCACTGCATAGGTTATCACTTTCGCTTTTGTGCTATGAACGATATTATCAGATGCAGGATCATCAGCATTGATAACTGCATAAACGGGATTTTTATAACTTCCGAGACCTGCAAATAGCCTAGTTTTAGCAAACATATAGCCCTCCATACCTTTATGGAAATCTAGATGGTCCTGTGTCAAGTTTGTGAAAACAGCTACGTCAAAGTCAACCTCATCAACCCTTTTGAGTTCAAGTGCATGAGAAGAAGCCTCCATTACCACAGCATCCATACCCTCATTTACTATGTCGTTGAGTATTTTTTGTAAACGATGAGCCTCAAAAGTTGTCATCCCAGCAGAAATATCTTTGCCCCCAATTCTTTGAACTATCGTCCCCAGTATTGCGGTTTTTTTACCGCCAGAAGTTAACACAGACCTTGATAAATAACAAGTTGATGTCTTACCATTCGTGCCTGTTACTCCGACCATAAGAAGCTTACGAGATGGATAATCATAAAACCTAGCGGAGATTTTTGCCAATGCAACCCTAGTGTCATCTACATAGACAAAGGTTATACCATTTTTTAGAATTACATCATTTAAAGGTTTCTGAACTATTATCGCCGATGCTCCGTTATCTATTGCATTTTGGATATAGTCATGTCCGTCGGTGCGATATGTCCATTTGGCATAAGGAGATTCATATATCGCGGGCATACAGACAAAAATATTCCCATCTTTGATCTCGCGTGAATCGTCGGTAACTCCGCTGACTTGGATATTCAGGTCTCCATAACTTTGAATTATCTTTATTCCATCTAATAACTCTGATAAAACAGATACCATTAAAAAACCTCACTATGTTGATGGGTTAACCCTTGCAACACAAACTCCTTGACCAATAGTCAGATACTGCATAATTTGAATTGCGATTTCCCTAAATACAGGTGAAGCAACTGTCCCGCCATAATATTGTCCCTGTGGTTCATCAATTACAATTATAATTGAGATCACTGGTTTATTTGCTGGAATAAACCCGACAAATGAGCTTGTGTATTTTCCTGGGATATATCCTTCTCCATCATCAGAAGCCTTTTGAGATGTTCCAGTCTTACCTGCTACACTATATCCGCTGATCTTTGCTAATTGTCCTGTCCCGTTTTCAACGGCTCCCTGCAATATACTCCTCATTATCCTTGCTGTTTTTGATGATATCGGCGTTTTGCTTATCTGAGGTTTGTTTTCCAAAATCGTCTCTTGACCATCAACAACTTTTTTGACAATAAACGGTCTCATTATAACACCGTCATTAGCTATGGCATTTACCGCACACAGCATCTGTAAAGCGGTAACGGATATCTCTTGACCATAGGGAATTGCGCCCATAGAACGTTCTGTCCATCGGTCAACATTTCGTATAAAACCCTGTGATTCAATCGTGTCAACTCCCGTTTTATCTCCAAGACCAAAAGCCTTGATATAATCATAAAGTTTTTTGCTTCCAAGCTGTTTCGCAATTTTGACAGTTCCAATATTGCTTGATTCTTCTATGACTTCTTTGAATGTGAGTTGCTCATGCTTTTTTGTATCGTGTATAACAGATCTGCCAATATTGTAAGTCCCTTTCTCGCAGTCTATTACATCATCAGGACTGATCACGTTTTCATTTAGCGCGGCAGATGCAGTGATGATCTTAAAAGTTGACCCTGGCTCATAAAGATCAATCAAAGCACGATTGCGTTTACAATCATCATCAACCTTAAATGCTTGGTTTAAATCGTAATTAGGATAATTAGCTATGGCTAATATTTCGCCGTTCATTGGATTCATAACTATAACTGAACCACCTTTTGCTTGCCACTTCTCACACGCAGTTTGGAGTTCTCGTTCAGCGATCTCTTGAATAACTGCATCTAGCGTCAATATTAAGTCATATCCCGGTGCAGGTTTATCGTATTTATTTGGCTCTAGGTCGTTTCCTTTACGGTCTTTTTTTGTAGAAAATTCGCTTGTCACTCTCCGCATATAGGCATCGTATTTCTTCTCTATTCCTTCTAACCCGGAGTTATCTATACCAACAAAGCCGATCGTCTGAGATGCTAATTCTCTTTGTGGATAAAATCTTTTTCCTTCTTCTCGGAAACTAATGCCTTTGATGTTCAATGATTTAACTCTGTTAACTGCGGAATCCGATAATTGCCGTTTGATCCAGACAAACCTCGTATCTCTCGAAAGTTTACGATAAATTTCGTCCTTCGGCATTCCAACAACAGATGATAGCGAGAGAGCAACCGATTCAGGCTCTTTTATAGCTCTTGGGTCTCCAAATAGTGAATACGACTTCGTGCTTATAGCTAGTGGAATGTGGTTTCTATCATATATAGCGCCTCGTCTTGGATGGACGCTTACAATTTTACGGTGATATTTTTCAGCTTCTGCCTTTAATTTCTCTCCATTAACACATTGAACCCAGAATAAGCGAATAGCTAATAAGACAAAACATAATTCTACAAACACAATTATAAGTGATGATCTTCTACGTATACATTTTGAAGATCTTTCGTGCTTTCCAGATTGAACTACGTTAGCCATAGTTACAACCCTCCAAGCTAACGCTGACGATTATAGCATTACTTCATAGACACTTTCTCCAAAAAAATTATCTTGCTTTCAGATGAACGCACCATATTAAGGTTATAAATCGCAACCTTATTGATGTATTCCGGGGATCTTAGCGTAGCTAATTCAATCATCAACTTTTTGTTTTCCTCTTCAAGGTCTTCTTTTCTCTGATCAAGTAAATTGATTTCACAGGCGATCTGGACTGCGTTTGACATTATCCAGACCCTGAGAAAAAGCAACGATATAATAACAAGAACAATTGACGCGACTGCAAGAATTTTATTTCTGCTCGACATTTTATAAGTCCCAAATTTTTTCAGCTACCCTCATTTTAGCACTTCGTGATCTTGGATTAGCTCTAATTTCATCATCGCTAGGAGTTAATGGTTTTTTTGTAATAACCTTGATCACAGGCTTCTTTCCACACCTACATATCGGAGTTTTAGGCGGACAAATACAATCCTTTTCTAGCGTACGAAATGTGTTTTTTACTATCCTATCCTCCAACGAATGAAAAGATATAACGCTTATGCGCCCCCCAATCCTCAGTGCCTTTATAGCCTTATCTAAGCCTTGTTTGAGGTTGTCAAGTTCCTTATTTTTATAAATCCTTAATGCTTGAAATGTCCTAGTTGCGGGATGTATGTCCTCGCTCGATCTTGGAACGCTTTTGACAATTAAGTCAGCCAACTGTGTCGTAGTTACGATCGGCGATTTTTCCCTCGCAGTGACAATGCTTTTTGCGATCCGTTTTGCCCAACGTTCCTCTCCAAACTCCCTTATAATCCTTGCCAAATTATCAAAACTCTCGTTATTTATTTCATACGAAATAGGACGACCTGTTGACTGGTCCATCCTCATATCAAGTTCTGACTCCAAACGGAAACTAAATCCTCTTTCTGCACTATCAAGCTGGATCGACGAAACTCCCAAATCCGCTAATATTTTATCAACTTTTGAAATACCATTCTCCGCTAGGATCAGATCAAGATCGGCAAAATTCCCGTGGACTATTTTAACCCGATCCCCAAAATCTTTTAGCCTATCTTTTGCGATAGCCAATGCCTCATTATCTATGTCAACCCCTATAAGTCGCACATCTGGGTCTGATTTCAATATCTCAATAGCGTGTCCGCCCAAACCTAATGTTAAATCCAAACAAATCCCACCTTTATTGACCAAAAGATGATCAATAACCTCACGGGACATAACTGGGATATGCTCAATGTTCATTTATTATCAGCTACTAATAATTTATTAAACCAAGTTCCTCAGATTGTTTGAATTAAAAGAAACTACGTTCGAGCCTCCTACGCTCTTTTTCCCATATTTCTGGGTCCCATAGCTGAATATGATTTTTTGCGCCAATTACTAATATTTCCTGCTTGATCTGAGCTGATTCTCTCATATCTTGTGGGATCAATATACGCCCTGAACTGTCAATTTTACAATTCACCGCGTTTGAACACACAAGCGCTGATCTCTGCGCACCGCTCACAATGTCTCCAACGGAATTTTCAATTGCTTTCTCTAATCTTTCTGTCAGTTTTTCAAATTCTTGGGCTGGAAATAGACACAAAATATCAGAGGGTAAAAGGACTATATACAGGTCATCTGATCCAAATTCACTGACAATCGTCTCTCGCATTTTGGAAGGAATGCTAACACGTCCGTCTTTTCCGAGAGTATGTATTGACTTCCCTACTAACATTTCACATGACCCATTCTTAAAGCGCAAAAAGAAATATCAAAAAAAACATTGAAAATATTTCCTTTATAAATTAATATTTATGTGTGACACACAAATAAAACCACAATAGAAATATCAATAATATAAAGGAGGACTTAAAGAGCGACAAACATAGATAACATGGGGATTTTTTGTTACATTTTATTGATATCTATGCCATTTCATGCCATAGATATACCATTTTTTCCCATGTCAATTTAATACTACAATTTTTAAAATCAGTTGTCAAGCGAAAAAAGCTAGAAAAATCAAGTGTTTTTACTACACACAAGTTAAGTTTTTTAGGGTTAAACCGTTGATTTTATTAGTTATACATCAAAATAAAAAAATTTTAACAATTCTTAAATTTTTTTATTTTTTAGTATTTAAACTTTTTCTCTTTGTGCAAACGGACATAGAGATTTACAAAACTGTCTAAAATCTTGTAAAAAGGTCATTCACGCCAAGTAGAGTTTTTTGAAATAGTCATAAGTGTTGTGTGTATGAGCCTTTTGGTCATTTTAACATTTGTTAAAATATCAACTTTTTATTAATTAATAAATTTATTAATTTTAACAAGTTGTTAAAATTTGTTAAAATCGTCTGACTTTTCCTTTGTTTTTCAACAATTTACCTAAGATCAACTGAGAGGAGTATTCCGATGAATGAAGATAGAACTTTTGAATTGTTGAAGGAGATCACCGATGTCGCTGGCGTATCAGGATACGAAGACGAAGTCCGAAAAGTGATCAAAAAACATCTAAAAGACATCACAGAGATAGAATATGATAATCTTGGAAGTATCATTTGTAAAAAGGTAGGCAAAAGCGAGAGACCTAAAATAATGCTTGCAGGGCATACTGACGAGATCGGATTTATGGTTAGGTTCATCACGGATGATGGTTTCATCAAGTTTAGCACTCTTGGTGGTTGGTGGAATCAAGTTATGCTAGCCCAGAGGGTCATCATTAAGACATTTAAAGGTGATGTCTATGGGATCATAGGTTCCAAACCTCCACACATACTTTCGGATGAAGAGCGTAACAGGGTTGTTGACAGAAAAGATATGTTTATAGACGTTGGTGCGGAGAATGCAAAGCAAGCAGAAGAAGAGTTTGGCATCCGTCCAGGTGATCCAATTGTTCCTTTCAGTCCGTTCCAAGTTATGAACAACGGAAAGTCTTATTTAGCAAAGGCTTGGGATGATCGCGTTGGCTGTGCTTTATTTATAGATGTGATAAAAAATTTAGTAAATGAAGAGCATCCGAACACTGTATATGGTGTGGGGACTGTTCAAGAGGAAGTTGGTCTTAGAGGCGCTAGGACAAGTGCTTGGGCGATTCAGCCTGATATAGGGATTGCCCTTGAAGTCGGTATTGCTAGTGACGTTCCAGGTGGAAAAAAGGAAGAATCAATGCAAAAGCTTGGTAAGGGTCCTGCTCTTCTGCTTTATGATTCAAGTATGATACCGCATATAAAGTTGCGCAATTTCATCATTGATCTAGCAAAGGAAAGAGAAATTCCATTACAACTGGATGTGATGGAGCGAGGGGGAACAGATGCAGGAACTATTCATATCAACATGCGTGGAGTGCCTAGTGTCGTCATCGGCGTTCCGTGTAGGTATATTCACAGTCATTCGGGCATAATAAACAGGGATGATTACGATAACACAGTGAAACTGATAATAGAGATTGTCAAAAAATTAGATACTGAGACAGTTGCTGGGCTTACATCCGATTAGTTGTCAAAATATTGGGCAATGGTCCTATTAAGGTCAAGAAGAGTTTTGACTCCTAGCACAAGATAGCATAAGATTCCACAACTTGGGGAGGAAAAATAAGCTATGAAACTGAAAGGTCAAGTTTCCATAGTCACAGGAGGAGGACGTGGCATTGGGCGAGCAATTGCATTAGCGTTTGCAAAAGAAGGATCAAACGTTGCTGTCGTTGCAAGGACAGGATCAGAGATTGAATCTGTGGCATATGAGATATCTGATCTTGGAGGAACGGCGATCGCAATAAAAACCGACGTAACTGACGAATCACAGGTCAAATCTATGGTTCAGGACGTTTTATCTAACTTTGGCAGAATTGATATCCTCGTCAATAATGCAGGATATGCTAAACACGCTTATATTCAAGATATATCAAATGAGCTTTGGGATACTACGATGAATGTCAATCTTCGTGGAATTATGCTCTGCACACGCGAGGTATACAGCCATATGATAAATCAGAAAAGCGGTTATATAATAAACATCTCATCAGGGGCAGGCAAGCATGGTAGTCCTATGTATGCGACATACTCGACGTCAAAATTTGGGGTTATAGGATTTACTGAGTGTCTTGCGATGGAGGGAAGGCGTTATGGCATCAAAGCCAGTGTTATTTGTCCTGGTCCTGTTGCAACGAGGATGAGGGCAGGCAATCATCCAAATGATGACGTTTCAAAGTTAATGTTACCTGAAGATATTGCAGATGTGGCATTATTCTTGGTTACACAGCCAAAACGTGCATATATCGGTGAGGTATTAGTATCTGCATTCTTATTTTAAAAGAGGGCTTTTGTTCATTTGATACTCAACATTAACAAGGCAAAGCCCTTTTGCAGGAAGGCTTGGTCCGGCTTTTGTTCTGTCTTTTAATTCTAATATCTCTTTAACTCTCTCTGGTTGAATTTTGCCGATACCGACATCAATTAACGTTCCGACAATTGCCCTAACCATGCCCCTTAAAAACGCGTTTGCCTTTATATAAAACTTAATCAATCTTTGTCCGCTTTCATATCTTAGAGTTGACAGGTCAGTAGGCAATAAATGCCATTCGGCAAGGATCACGGTTCGGATTGAATTATGGATAGGATCGCCCAAAGACGCAAAAGATGAAAAATCTTTTGTGCCGATCAGATATTTGCTAGCCTCGTTCATAATGTCAATATCAACGGGCTTTGGAAGTAGATAAACGTAATTTCGCAGGAAGGCAGATGGCGTATCAGAATTTAATATAGTATAGTGGTAAGTTCTGCTTATAGCGTCAAAACGTGAGTGGAAATCTTCGTTAACTTCTTCTGCGTTATTTATAACGATGTCTCGTGGTAAAATACTGTTGAGCGCAAGTTTGAATTCATTTGGAGTCATTCTAGATTCTGTTTTAAAATTTGCAACTTGACCGACTGCATGGACTCCCGCATCTGTCCTACCTGCACCGATTATATCAACCTTCGATTTTGTTATTTTGGATAGTGCGGATTCTATTATTCCTTGTATGGTAACACATTTGGGCTGTATTTGCCATCCACAGTAATTAGTGCCGTCATATTCTATTGTCAATTTTATATTTCGCATCGTTAGAACAAAAGATGCTAATATCTCATTTTATATTTCAGTATCAATCAAGCTTTGACTTCTTGGGTCAAGCTCGTTTTGATCTCTTATTTCATACCTATTTCCATCAGCATCTCTTATTATTATCCTTTTACTTGAAATCCTGCGGATATCTTCTTTATAGCGTGTTTCAAAGACTCGTCTTCCTTTGTCTGTTTCGACGTCAAATTTCATAACGCCGTGTGATTCTGTCATAGAGTTTATTTTAATTATCCTTGGCATAAAATATTCTCTTTTAAGTTCAGCTTTAAGCAATTTCTTAGATTCACTATCCAATTTCTCTACGTTCTCTATTATGCCGATCTCTTTTCCTCTTTTACCATCCACTACCTCATAAAAAGACACATAGCTTTCTGAATCCGTTATTGGAAAACTCATCACTGGCTTGACTTCGGGATATTCTTTTTCATTAAGTATATTTAATCTAATTTTATTAAACTCGTCTTTATAAATCCTAACTTTTTTAGGGTCTAATATATTTAGCTCGTCTTCGATTTTGTATTCCATTTTTTCTCCTCCCTGACGAAAAAGTTAAAAAGCCGTTGTCCAACTAAATTATTTAACTGCGATAGATTGTAGTTAGAATAGTTGTCATTTTCTTAAATACACAAATTTAATTTGCGGTATAAACCCCAATTTTAGTCCCTTTTTGCGTATAGAATGCTATCACAAGTTCATTTATGCCGTCTGAGTTGGAATCGCCAATACATATTGCGAATATACTACCATCTATCGGTTGACTCTCCCATTTTTTTATATAATCCACACCATCCCATTCTAATATTATCAACGAGTCATTCTTCCCTTGTGGGACGGCAGATGTGCATATTATCTCTTGTTTACCATTATTATCAAGATCAGCAACAACTAATCCGGTTCCGAATAAGATTGGACTTTTCCAAATTAGATTTAAGTCCTCTGAATATATTCGTAAGACATTATCGTTATCAATTATTATCCATTCCATATTTCCATCACTGTTTACATCGCTGACAGCGATGGAATAAAAATCCTTTGGCATAGGTTTTTCTATCCTTGTTCTATCAGATGACCTTACCAAATATATTTTTTGACCAGCGAAATAATTTCTATTATCTTTCAGTGTCCCAACGATCATAGAATCGCCAAATATTGAGATTAAGTTGAAAGGCAATTCGCCAGACCTCACAAGGTTATCTTTATCGCATCTCCATATACTTGTTTCTACATCTGGTATTGATATATAGATATTATCTTGCGATTGGTCTCTATTAATTATCCTAATTTCCGATTGGTTACGCCTTATTCTTGATATGTCAACATAAGTGTTTGACGACCTTTCAATAAAGCAAAATCCGTCCCAAACTAATATTTTAAGCTCGTTTTCTGTTAAAAGTATCAACTCATTAACGCCATCACTGTCTACATCGTCAACGGATAAAGCCAAGACCTGATAAGGAATAATTTTGCTTTGCCATTTCATCGAGTAAGCCTCTACATTTTCTACCTTGTCTTCTGGTGAAAGTAGCGACACGATCTCCGCTGATTTCCTTATTTGAACGCTTTTTATTGATAAAAGACTTCCATCATCAATATTCCAAATAAATATATTTAAATTTATTATTGTGTTAAGGTCTGTCAGATGTCCTGTTAGCAGATAATTAATTTCCGTCTGATTAGCAAAACTGACTACATCGTCAGCCTTCAAGCCCCCTCGCTCAATAACTATCTTATTAGTAGCCATTATACGTAAAGATAAATTCCTATCAACCAAAGATATTCCTCCGATTTTGCTTAGTTTATTTATCGCAGTTTCAAAGATAACTCTAGCCAAATATGATTGTTCATATTTGTCTATGCTTATTGGAAGGAAAGCGATTTTAACTTGCATATCTTCCTTAATATCAAAGTATGTTTTCAGATCTTTTGAAAGAATGTTAATCGCTTCCTCAATACTATTTGTCATACATTGAGACTTCGGAGTAAGTAATAATGAAAATATTAAGAGGCATAAGGCTATGCTTATTTTTGATATTGTGATCTTCATTTTATTTTTTATTTTGATGATTTTGTTTATTTCAGTAATTTTAAAGCGTTTTTACTTAATATAGCATTTTTTTCTTCATCGGTTAAACCCAGTTGACTTAGATATTCCATATCCAAATCGGGACGGGAAAACGGAAAATCACTTCCGAATAATATTCTATCTATGCCGTGACTTTTTATCATCTGAAAAATTTTATTGCTATCAAGATGACCAAATGTATATGATATATCGAAATACAATTCTCTTCCAAGCAGATGTTCACTGACCTGATCCCACATCATATAACTTCCTAAATGGGCAGCGACAAACTTAGCAGTTCTGTTTGAACCACTTATCACAAAATATCCTTGATCTTCCATTATATTTTTCATAGCATCCAGCACTCTGGCAAGCCTAATCGGTGTAGAATAGACTGTTTTAGCTGGTTTGATCTCATCCCCTGCGTGAAACATCAATATCATATTAGCTTTTATTATAGCCTCATATATGGGAAACATATTCTCATCGTCAGGGTAGAATTCCTGAAAGCTTGGTTGAAATTTGACGCCCTTTATGCCGAGCTCTTTCATCCTTTGAATTTCATCATAATAACCTTCAAACCTTGGATGCATAGTTCCAAAACCTATTAGGGATTTGGAGAGTTCATTTAAACTGGAAGACCATGTGTTTATTGAAATTACTTGACGAGGGTCAGTAGATACTGGCTGAATAACAGATATATCAACATTTGTTTTTTTCATATTTTCCAACAAGGTATCAATTTTCCCATCGGAAAAACATTTCACACCATAAGTAATTTCAAGCGTTTCTATGGCTTTATCTGCCACTTTATCTGGAAATGCGTGGACATGAAAGTCTACAACCATTTTAGTCTCCTCAGACGATATAGTATTATATTTATTTAACTTATTCCATTTGAATGTGAAAGAAACAAACATTCCTGACAATGTTTTTTATTTTTCTTGCCTGACAAACTTTCTAACCCCTGAATAGAAGAAGTAAACGCCCATATATATTAAAAATAACCCGCATATGATGATCAATATCATATAAACGCGATCAGATAAAATTTTTTTTCCAAGCACCAAAGCAATCGCAACCGCGATATACCACACAAAGTCTGACGATATATGACCAATGTAAAAACTTGATATGCCGATGACGCTCTTTTCAAGCGATACAAGCATATAAGTTGCCCCAATTGTCGCCCACCAAATAACCCAATATGGATTTGATGCGCTTGTTACAATTCCCTTTAATATCAGATCAAAGTTAGTAATTGTAGATGCTTGAGCGATGGCAGTCGCCTCTGGAACACTGATACCAATGTATGCACTTTTTATCATACCATATGAGAACCAAAGCAAAACTGACCCGCCGACTATACCGATAACCCCTGTAACATATCTGTTTCCCAAGATATTCTTCAACCCTAGTGCAAGGGCTAGGACCATAGCAAGCTCAAGTATGCTATGACCTATCATAATCAAGACAACTGCAATAAACCCAACTTGAATAACTGATGATATTGTCACAGCCAAAACAGGTCCTGGCATCAATGCACCAGATAACCCTGTGATAAAAGACATTGATAAAATTTTTAATGGTTTCAATTGATCTCCCTTTCATTTTTATCGTCTGTTTCTTCTTGCTCCTCTGACTCGGAACTATAATCGTATTCCAACCAATAAAACTCTTTTTCCTCTTCTTCCCATTGTTTTATTATCTTGCGATTTTTCCATTTCTGTCTAAAAACAGCTATCCAAAGAATGAAGACAATTCCGCCCCAAAGCACAAATCCACTGCTAAAAACGGAAAACCATTTATATCGCTTTTTTAATTCCTTTAACCATATGTTTTCAATCCAATCTATATTGGCTCCAGTAGCGATGACAATGGCATCATCAAAGGTCTTGCCATTTGCAAGTTCACGAATACAAATCCTTATTGCCTCGTCTCCATACCTTTTTGATATAAATGATATTATACTAAAACTCTGCGAATAAGCAAGTCTCACTTTATATTCTTTCGTAGGGAAACTTTCTGATATTTCAGATAAAGGGATAAGCGAGTTCCCAATAGTTCCGGTTAGAATAGTCCAATAATTACCATATCCCCAGTCATCGGACATAAACATTGCGACACCTTCAATAAACCATTTTGGCACATTAACAATATTTTCGCCAATGCATAAACCGAAGACAACATGGGTTATCTCGTGCTTGACTATACGTTCTAGGTTGAGCCTTCTATATTCCGATAATTTTGGATCAAGTATGACTATACGTGCCTGCAATGGATAAGCACATCCTATCGCCCAATCCTGTATCGGGGCATTGACCGATCTGCTAAACTCTTTTCTTGTCTCACAAAACCAGATGTCTATTTTCTTATCTATCGGGCATCTAAGATCTGCAACCACTTCTGGCAAAAAATCCTCAGCGATCTTCTGCGTTTCCTTCGCTGATTTTATATCTCCGATGTATCGGACAAAGAAATTTTCGCTCTCTAAAACTGACCATTCATCAGTATAACCGATTTGAATAAAAAAACAGATCAATGTAACTGTTGTTGAAAGAAATATATAAAAAATTTCAATGCCTTTTTTGTTCATTTAAATTCACAATCAATTCAAGTTTGTCTCAGTTAAAAATAATGTTTCTTTATTTTTAAGATAGCACACTAACATAAAAAATTAAAGTAGAAAGATATTTTGGAATGCTAACTCTGGACATCTATGTTTATACAATTCTAAAAAATATCTTTCAATTCATACTCTCTATGTCTACAAAATTTCCCACATATTTTTTGTCTGTTATAGCATAAGAATCTACTCCTAGCAACTTTTATCCTAATCAGACCGTCATTACCGTTATCTGCCACAATACGGCTTTCTGACTACTACCTTGGTTCTTAATTTAATTTGACAGATAGATAATTACGTTTTATTATATAATTGTGGAAGAGGTGTCAATTTAATGTGATATTAAAGCAAGGAGGCGTCGTTATGAAAAATAAATACTTGTTGTTTATTCTTGCATTTGTTTTTTTTATTCTACTTTTTATTCCTAATATGTCTACAGTTCAGGATATAAAGGTAACCGATATAGAGGTTGCAAGTGGAAGACCATATAAGCTAGGTGACGAAGGGATTAAGGTTGGCACTGTCTATTATATAGATAGAACTTATGTAGTCAATTCGTTACCAAAAGAGCTTGAAGACTCTAAGTTCATTATGACAGCTAACGATGATAAAAACTCAACTGGCGAAGATTTTCTTAAATTCGTGGTTGATCGTAACGCAACCATCTGGCTAGCTCATGACAGCAGGGGCGAAGTTGAAAAAGGAGGTAGCCCCCCGGATTGGCTTTCTGAAAAGAATGGATGGGTCAAGCATCCAGATATGAAAATGGACGTCTCCGATACCAATATGGGCTTTTTCGTCTTCTGGAGTAAAGAATTCAAAAAGGGAACTGTGACCATTGGTGGTAATGCGGACAAAGGTGCTTCTGGACAAGGGAGCAATTATGTGGTGCTTATCAAACCAAGCAAAGCGTTATCCGTTGATTTAAAGGGAAAAATGATATCAACATGGGCTAATCTAAAATCCACAAATTAAGGAGGTAGAAGATTGAAAAAATTCTTTATGGTATTTTAGCTTGTAAACCTATAATCAGAAAGGAGCGAAAAAATGTTTACAAAATCAATGTCATTGTGCATCGTTCTTCTTTTTGTGTTTTCTTGCTTTGTATTGGCAGATATCAAAGTATCTGATCTTAATCCTACCAAATATCAGGTAAAGCCCATATCTGTCGGTCTAGTTTATTATGTTGATAGAACTTATACTATCAATTCTTTTCCTGATGAGCTAAAAGATGCCCTTGTAATTTTGACAGGAAATGACGATAAGAACTCCAAAGGCGACGGATTTATTACCTTCAAGATTGATCAATCTGCCACTATCTACATAGGTCACGATAGTAGAGGAGAAACCGCTAAAGGTGGCGTCCCGCCTGAATGGCTTTCGAAGAACTTCACCTTTGTCAGTGGAAAGGTTATTGAAGTGTCAGACGCAAACATGGGGACGTTCAACCTTTGGAAAAAAGACTATAGCGCTGGGACTGTTAGCTTAGGAGGGAATGCTGATCCCCCAGCCGCTGGACAGGGAAGCATGTATATAGTATTAATTGTACCTGCTAAACTAGCATCTGTAAAATCAGCAGGGAAAATTCCTATCACATGGGCTAGAATCAAGAATCTATAAACTTCATATCAATATTTATCAAAATCATTCCGATCAGGGTTGCCTGATCGGAATAATTTTTGTATTCACATAACACAAAACGTCCATTTTTGATCAAAGTTATCATTATTCTGAATAACATATGTAATTTCATATATCTTTTCCAACCTTAGAAATTAATGTCCAATATCAATTCTGATTCACTATCAGTTTTTGCGGGGTATAGATAGAATTTCTCTATCAATATCTATAAGTGATACAGATAAAAATTGTGATAGTTGTATACTTGATTATATACATAGGAATTGACGAAATGCGAGATATTCACAAATATAAAGATAGTGACAATATTGCAATAGCAATATTAAATTGTGCCGAAAAAGTTGATGGACTATTAAATAGAAGTGATATGGCAAAATTGCTTATTGGACAAGCAACAGTAAGGATTAAGAAATACGGATTTGATCATATATCGGAGTTTGGTTGTTTATCGAATATGGATAAAAGAGACGTGTTAAAACATATTGACGATTTGATAGAACGTGGATGTCTACAAGTTTCTGGTCTATTTTTCCCTATGATTCGACTGACATATATAGGTAGAAAAAGATTATTGTGAAATGGTCAACAGACCATTCGTTATATTTTAACTGGCAATTGGTAGAATACCATAATATAATTTATAGTGTATGGAAAATAACAAATGAAATGTTAAAAGAAAGGTAAATAGTCAAATGCAGTTAAAAAAATCTATCATACCCTCGTCTGATAAAATACTATTCACTCCTGGTCCTCTCACAACAAGCCAAACTGTGAAATTGGCAATGTTAAGAGACCTCGGTTCAAGAGACACAGAATTTGTTGATATAGTTAAACAAATACGCAAGTCTTTGCTCAAACTCGCAGGAGATAAAAATGATGAGTATGAAGCGATAATAATGCAAGGCAGTGGCACCTTTTCTGTCGAAGCAGTTTTATCATCGGTCACTCCGCCAGATGGAAAATGGCTTGTCATTAATAACGGTGCATATTGTCAAAGAATAATAAAAATAGCGGAGATTTTGAAAATACCAGTGGTCAGTTTGGATTATCCTGAGAATATTCAACCAAATCCAGAAGACGTCAATTCAATTCTATCAAATGATCCATCAATAACCCATATTGCATGTGTCCATTGTGAAACAACATCAGGGATAATCAATCCTATCAAAGAGATAGGCTCTATTGTAAAGAAACATAATAAGAGGTATTTTGTAGATGCGATGAGCAGTTTTGGCGCTGTCCCTATCAATTTGTCTGAATTTGGCATTGACTGCATCGTGTCATCTGCTAATAAATGCATAGAAGGTGTCCCGGGCTTTGCTTTTGTGTTGATAAAACGAGATGCCTTAATGGAGATAAAGGGATATGCAAGGAGTTTAAGCTTAGACTTGTTCGATCAATGGAGAGAGTTAGAAACCAGTGGACAATTCCGATTTACTCCCCCCATACAAGTTTTACTTGCCTTCAACCAAGCACTTATTGAGCTTGAAAATGAAGGAGGAATTCCTGCACGTGCCGAACGTTATAAAAAAAATCACGAGTTACTTGTCAAAGGGATGAGAGAACTTGGATTTAAAGAATATGTTAAGCCAGAATATCAAAGCTATATTATCACTTCATTCCTGTATCTTGATCATCCTAATTTTGATTTTTCTCGTTTTTACGATTCTTTAAGTCAGAGAGGTTACATAGTGTATTCTGGCAAGATCGCTGATGTTGACTGCTTTCGTATAGGTCATATAGGACGAATATTTGAGTCTGATGTTAGAAACTTATTATCAGCAATAAAAGAAACGCTTATAGAGATGGGCATCATTGAAGATTAGGAGATAAAATGTTTACATATAAAAGAATTTACCGAGGACCTGTAAAAGCTGTTATTTTTGATTTGGCAGGAACTATCGTTGACTATGGAAGCTGTGCTCCCGCAGGCGTCTTTAAAGAACTTTTTGCAAAATACGGAGTAGAGATAACCAATGAACAAGCAAGAGAGCCTATGGGCATGCAAAAAAGGGATCATATCCAGAGGATACTTTCTATGAAAGATGTATCAGACAAATGGAGGCAAAAATACCATAGAACGTGGACGGAAGAAGACCTAGATCAGATGTATGCTGATTTTATCCCTATGCAAATATCATCTTTGCGGAAATATAGCGATGTAATCAATGGGGTTAAAGAATCATTTGAAACATTGAGATCAAAGGGAATTAAAATTGGCGTTACAACTGGTTATAATACCGAAATGACAAATATAGTTATAAGTTTGATCAAGGAACAAAATATTGAACTGGATGCTGTAGTATGTGCTAGCGACGTCCCGAAAGGTAGACCTGCCCCATGGATGATATTTAGAATTATGCAAGAACTTAATACATTTCCGCCTGAATCTATCGTTAGCGTCGGCGATACAATTCCAGATATAGAGTCTGCCTTAAATGCAGGTGTTTGGAGCATTGGGGTAGCAAAAACAGGTAATATGATCGGGCTAAATGAAAGTGAAATATCTGACCTGTCAAAAAGCGATTTAGATAACCTATTGCAAAAAGCATATAAAATAATGTATTCCAATGGGGCGCATTACGTCGTTGACAGCGTATATGATTGTCCAAACGTCATTGAAAAAATATCGCTAAGATTATCAGAAGGTGAAAAGCCTTAAAAAACTTTAAAAAGTAACCATAATTTATTTGAAAATATTTTGGTCCTCTCTCAATTTTGATGGAAAAGACATACCTTTTAGAAATGATGTAATCTTTGAAGGAAACAAGTTATAATGACCAAAGAGCAGAGATTTTATAAATTGTTAAAGGACATTTTTGTTGGTGCCAAAATTGAGGGCAAAGGTGGATTCGTCAATTTAATGCGAATAAAATCGAATTATTATCGCAAGAACGAACGATTGTTGAGAGAATATATTGAAGAGTTACTTAAAAAGTGTTCAGTGTCCAGAGATGAACTTTTTGATAAACTCCATTCGTTTTTCAGCCTATATTTTACCAAAAGCGGCTCAATTCATATCAATTCAACTCCGATTAACAATAACGTCTATGAAAAAGTATATACCGATGAGAGGGATGTCGCCCTATTTTGGAAAACCCAGATGCTTTATTACGTCAAGACCGACCGAATTTTTAGCAGTATACCGGTTGAATTCAACCACTTGAAATTTTACTTTGATGCGTCAACAATAGAAAATAAAAGGACTAACGAGAAACGAACACTTGTCTTTAAACTGGACAAAATTAAAGAGGACCATACGATAATCTTTACTGTCCAATATTCAGAAAGAGGAATAAGGACAAAAACGAATGAAATACTAAAAGCGATAAAGAAAAAAGGCATCGCGATCACCAAAGAACAATTAGAACGAGCTTTTAGAGTTTTCAAAAGACAAGGCGAAGTGGATTTCTTTATCAACAAAAATGCCAAAACTTTTTTACAAGAACAGTTCAAACTTTGGAGCTATCAACACTTTTGGCGAGAGGAATTGAATGTTGAAAAAATCTATCAGATACAGATATTAAAAGATATTGCCTTCAAGGTAATAGATTTTGTCTCAAAGTTTGAAGATGAACTTGTGAAAATATGGAATAAGCCGAAATTTGTTAAGAATTCAAATTACGTGATCACACTGGATAAAATATTCTCAGCCCATAATTCCCATAAAAACAGTGACCCAAATTTTATGGTTGAGCGAATATTAAAACACAATGGGATACAAGAACAGATCAAAGAATGGCAGGAATTAGGGATCGTCGACGAGGACTTCAAGATAGACAGGGTACTTGAAACTGAATTAGATGGCAGATATTTGGCGAAAAAATACCAGCATTTACCAGTGGATACAAAATATTTCAAAGATTTAGAGCCTGAGATTTTGGGTATGTTTGATGATCTGGATGAATCTTTAAACGGTTGGCTAATAAAAAGCGAAAACTATCAGGCATTAAACACGATCCTGCCGAAGTTCAAAGATAAAGTGCAGACAATTTATATTGATCCGCCATTCAACACAGGGGAAGATTTTAGCTATGTCGATAGGTTCAAAGATTCAAGTTGGCTTAGCTTAATGAGTGATAGAATCACAATTTCAAAACAGTTTTTAAATGAGTCGGGATCGATTTTTGTCCATCTTGACCATAATGCGGAACACTTGGGAAGAATTTTATTAGATTTAATCTTTGAAAATGGTTTTGTCAATAATTTAGCATGGTCATATAGAACTGGAGGGGCTTCCAAGAAAAGCTCTTTGCCATACAAACACGACAGTATACTGTTTTTTGCCAAAAATATTGATAAATTCTCGTATAAGCCGATCTACGAACGACAATATTTGGAAAAACCATTTATAGGGGCAAGGAAAGACGAATCTGGACGTCATTATACTGATACCCTACTAAGAGACATTATAGAAGGCGTTATTAAAGATTTTTCCAATAACAAGATTTTTAATACCAGACCGGTTCTTAATTTATCTAATGAATTTTATGGTTTCAAAACACAAAAGCCGGAAGGTCTTTTACATTTATTGCAATATATGACTCTTAAATTGGAGTATAGCTTGTTTATGGACTATTTCGCCGGAAGCGGGACCTCACTTGCGGTAGCACATAAGCTTGGTAGAAAGTGGATTGGCATTGAAATGGGAGATTACATTGACAATTTTTATGTTGACGAGATAGAATTGACCAATACCGAAAGAAATAAAAAGAATTTATATAAAAAATTTGTTGTTTTGAACTACCAAGAAGTTGGAGATAAAATCATAGCTATCGTCAAAAAAATCGGCATTCTAGGAAGGTTGAAGCAAGTCTTAAATGCCAAGGGGAAAAATGAACCTTGTGGGATCACAACAGATATTAATTGGCAAGGTGGCGGATTTTTTAAATATTACGAACTTGAACAATACGAGGAATCGCTAGCTAATTGCAAATTTGATGATGAGAGTATAACGACAGAACCTTGTCAGCAATATGTGTTTTTGAAAAACGAAAAGACGTTGAAAATAAATGGTATCAACAGCAACGAAAATAAAATAAAATTTGATCTATCAAAACTTTATCCGAATGTTGATATGGCTGAAACTCTGTCCAACCTTACTGGCAAATGGATTAAGAAAATAACACCCCTTACCCCTCTACAAGAGGGGAATTATGAAGTGGAGTTTGAAGATGGAACAAAAATCAATACCAAAGATTTGGATTATAAACTTATCAAACCTTTAATCTGGTGGGAATAATAATCAACTTATAAAGCTATCTCTGTTTGTTCCGTAAGGAGAGGCACTTTTCAGGTAGGCTGGTGATTTTTTTATTAATTTCGAACGAATGAAAATGCCTCGTCCTTGTGTATTATAATACAGAATGTTGTAATACAGAATGCGCAGAACCTTTATGCCTGCATAATGTAGCCTTTTAACCTCTTTGCTGTTTCAATAAGCAAATTTTCAGGCAGATCTTCGCCTTTTATAATTTCTAGTGAATAATAGCCATCATAACCGATGCTTTTCATCAGTTTAGAGAGGTGCAATATATTGTCATTCTGCGGATCAAGGACTTCATCATGGACATGAAAATGCCTTAGACGAGATTTCATAACATTTAAGGTCTGTTCGTCCATTACTGAGTGATTCCACAAGACGCCAAAATTTGAGGTTTTAACGCGTTTGATAACATTATCAGCCTCTGCTGCGCCAACAATAATATCGTGTCCGCATTCAAGCATCGGACAAACGCCAAAAGACTTTGCATATTCGCCGACTTCATCAAACGCTTCCGCGATATAGCTTGCAGATTCATCGGTCAACTTTGGAATACCACCGCCGGCAAAGATTCTGACAACTTTTGCCCCTAGATCACCAGCCAAATCAAGATTTGCCTTTGCTGATTCTATATTATCCTTACGTTTTGCTAGATCAGGCGATCCAAATTGGATAGATGTTGCTACGCAAGGAATACTTACTCCTTCATCATCAAATAACTTTTTAACATATTTCCTTCTGTCTGCGGGAGTTTTTGAAGATACATTATGCTTATGTCCCTCATCAACCCTGATCTCAACGCCGTCATAATTAGCCTGTTTCGCAAATTTTACGATCTTCTCAATTTCCCAAGTTGGACAGACAAATGTCATAAAACTGAGCTTTATCATTGATATTTCCTCCATTTAGACAATTGTTATAGCTTGATTTGTCCTTGACGAAGCATATATCGCATCTGTGATCTTTTGCATAATTAATGCTCTTTCAAGGTTCGTCCTTGGTTCTCTATGTTCTCTAACAGCGTGGACAAAGTCTATTAAGATCGTTGAACTTGGTCCGGGGTCGCCTTGTTTCCAGATGGTTTCGGACACAACTCCTTGTCCTGGTATGAATTTATCCAATATTACAGCGTTCGGTTTCCCTGGTTGTGGGGTCATAGGCATATGAAGCGTGCCATCTGTGCCAATGATCTCCCAAGCTTGATCTGCTGTTGAACTGGTAAATTCACCCCTTTCCATAGTTAGGACGATATCATCATCACAGAGAATAAATGCTGTATAATGAGCATCTGCATCGGAACCGGGAGCGACATAGGCGGACATTTTTTCGCCAACGAGCCACCATTTAGCAAGAACTACACGAGGCTTAAGTTGCCAACCAGTGATATACATCAGATAATCCAAGTCGTAGCAACTCCAATTGACCAATATCCCACCGCCATTAAGCTTAAAACTTTCTCTCCAAGGCGGAGGGTTATCGTTTGGTTTCGCAGGAGCTGGCAATATTGCCCTGACACGGACAGAACGGATTTTGCCTAAAACTCCCGTATCAAAACATTTCCTTGCTAACTCACCATGAGCGGACAGTGAATTTCTTGGAGAACAACACGCTACAACACGATCGCCCCTAATAGAGATCATCTTCTCAATTTCCGCCGAGTTGCTCGCAGCTGGCTTTTCAATGATCAGATGTTTTCTCTTCTCTAAAGCCTTAAATGCTATCGGAGTCCTAACGCCTGTCGGCATAGCTAGAATTACCGCCTCTATCCTGTCATCGTTCAGCAGATCATCTTCATTGGTATAATATGTGGGAATATTATACTTCTCCGCCATAGATTTAGCCCGCTCTTCGATGACATCTGCGACAGCTATAAGGTCTGCTAATGGAGATTTAGATGCTTCATCTATATGATGACTTCCAATCACGCCACAGCCTATAATCCCCAGCTTTACAGGTTCCATTACTTTATTCCTCCTTATTAACTTTTTTGTCTAGAACTTGAATTGTGTTCCTTTCGGATGCTAAAAAGAATTTAAGCGAGTTTTTGCCCCCGTGCCAAAACTCACAAGCTCAACGATGTATTTTTCTACTTTTTCTTTTTCATCTGTTTGCGATGGTGTAACCTGATATTTTACAAGACCACCTGGCACTTTATCGGTAAGCCACCAATCGCCTATGCCATACGCATCACGGTAGACAACGTGTTGTGCAGAAAATGTCCCAGCGGGAGTAGTGATTGTCTCTATCCCCTTAGTGGCTGCTTGCAAACTTTCTTCGGTGATCTTGACAGGTTCACGATACCAAGCTGATGTATTCTCTTGAACAGGCACTTCAACAGGTTCTTTGTCTCCTGGGAAGAGGCTTCTTAGTCTCAGTAGTTTTCTAACTCCATATTGATCAGGAGCGGAAAACAGGGCTTCCAAGACAACCTCCTCAGTTTTGCCATCCCGAACGCTTGAAGTTGTAATTTGCCACCACTCTCTGCCTTCGTTATCTCTTATAAGGAAGGCTTTTTGGAATTCGCTACCTTCATCCATTCCTGTTGCCTTCCATTTGCTCCATTCGCCAACTTTATATTCGTTTTTGTATTCAAAAGTGTAACCACCAGCATAGAAAACTGAGGAAAAAACGCTAGAGACATACAGTTGCATTAATGCAGGAGAAAGATTACGTAAACTAGCATCTGCATATCCTGCCATTGCTGTTCCGACGGTTTCTCCGACCCTTTGTCCAACCTTGTTTCCTGCTACGCTTGCCGCTGTATCCAAAGCAGATCCAACAAACTTTCCACCAGGCGAACCACCAAATAATATTCCGCAACCGGAAAAAGCCATAACAACTATTATCGGCATTGTCAAAACGAGAATTTTGATCTTACCCATAGCAAAGCTCCCCATATTAATTGTTAAGTAGTCTGATTATTGAAGTATCAAACATAACAAAGGCAAATTAGCAAGTCCATTTAAAACATTAGTCTAACTGCTGTCATAAAAGAAAAGCCTTTCAAGTCTACTTCATTATTGTTAGAATTGCCAATATAATATTTACCTGTTAGATCCAAAAATGATCCTTTTGACGATCTGATAATAAATCCACCACCGAAACCGAAAACTTTGGCATCATTTTCTTTGTCTTCGTTTTTAGCTAAAAACACGCCTTCGCCGAGAAATTTAAAGTTAAAACCCTTCAAAACTTGAAGGCTCAAAACTGTGTTAAAATCTATCTGATCCCCATAAAGTTTAGAAACCTTTTTATCGGTGATATACCTAAATGGCATGTCTACCTGTGGTAGCCATTCACTCTTGCCTCTATTGACGTATCTTCCAGACAAAACTAGACCAGCTCGTTCCTTAGATATTATAGCGGATTCTGTAATTGTGACTTTTCGTCCCTCTTTGAAGACTTCATTACCATCATTTGTATCAAAGTTATATTTTGTAAAAGTTCCGTCGGTCCTCAGCAATATTGAACCTGTATTTACGTCAAACCCACCAGTTATGTTTAGTTGATCACCGGGTTTATATTTTACCTCACTATCCTTGGCATAAATATATTCTCCCTTTATTATATATCCAGTGCCGATGCCAAAAGTGATCCCACCGATAGCTTGGGCAAGTCCTCCTCCGAAGCTTATGTCAAGCCCTTCACCAAGCCTGTTGTATTTAAATCCCAGAGCCTTGTCAGATAAAAGCATAGACACTGCGGTCTCCTCCACATCTAAATCACTCTTACCGTTTGGAACATTGATGCCTGCATTCAACATAATAGTATCTTTGAATAATATAGCTACTGCACGAGCTTTGACATCTGTTATACCAATAAGTTGACTGTTTCCCGCAGAGGACATAACAAAAGAGCTTGCGACATCAACGGCAAAATTCTGTCCCAATGGTAGCTTGATCGCTGTCGGGGAACTTAACTGTGAAATAGTCAGTTTGGAGTTATTTATATTTTTCTCATAAGAGCGGTATTCAGCGATCGTCAGGAAAGATGGAGAAAACACTTTTCTTGGGATGTCTGTTTGGGCAAATAAAGAGCCTATTGTCAAAAGAAATATGAAGCCAGATGCTATTAGAAATCTTATTTTCATTATCTTGATCCTCCTACCATTCAATTGTCAGGGTTAAGATAGAGGTAGTTGTTGACTGATTACGGTTATCTTCTGTTTTAGAACCTGTTTCTGGGATAAATCCACTGCCGATATTCTCTATTATAGGTTCAAATCTATCTATCGCTGATATACCTGCAATTATTTCTTGTTTAGAATCAGTCTTCATATCCTCTTTTGGCGCTACTTTTTCTATCTGTGAGATTTCATTGATTGTCCCTGTCATAGGAGTAACACTCAACACTTGTATTTCTTGAAATTTTTCATTTGCCCTTGTGAAATTTGGGTCAAGTTGTATTGCGTTTTTAAACTCGTTAGCTGCTTCACGATACATTCCTTTGTCTTCATAGTCTATGCCACGGCTATAAGCAAGAAAAGCGAGAAAGGATTCGGTCGGTATCTTTTGAATTGCATCCCTTTCATCTTGGGTAAGGGATATTCCCAAGCTATCGATTATCCTAAATACCAGCTGTTTTTCAATAGTGAAGAAGTCACTTTGTTTTCCAGAAGCATTAGCTTGGGCATCTGTCTTTGCGGTTACAATGTTTGTCGCCAAAGAATCTATTCTTAATATATTTTCTGATGGCTCTATAAAACTGCCAGTAATGATCCGTCTTGCACCAAGCAATCTACCAAATCTAGGTGCATCTGACTGATCGAATGCCTTTGTTTCGCTTAGTTTAAGTTCGTCCAAAAGCGTTTGTAAACGTGTTCTTTCAAGCACTTTTAAAGTTTTTACTTGGGACAGATCGGTTATCAAAATGTCAGCTAATCCTTTTTGGAGTGGATCAAGTCTGGAATTGCCAGTGTGATTTGTGAAATAGTAAATCGCAACAGTGTTATCTGGTATTTGGTCAACTGTTAAATATCTTTCTTTTTCTATGGCTTCTTTAACTTCTTTTGCGATCTGATTTTTCATAAGAACGCCTATGCGTGCTTTAAGTTTTTGTCCCATCGGAGTCATTGGAAATTGCTTATAATAGTCATTGTATTCCTTTATAGCCATTGGAAGTTCATCTTGTGCCTCATAAGCCATACCAAGGTAGAGATATGACCTTGTATAAGTCGGATCAATTGTTTTTGCCCTTTCAAGACACTGGACTGCTTTTTGATAGTCATTTTTTTTGAGGTAAGCATATCCAAGATCGGTTAAGATCCTTGGATCGTCTGGTGATGTCCTTAATGCATAATAGAAAAGTGAGATAGCAGCGTCATAGTTCCCTTTTTCGAGACTACGTTGACCTTGATAATAATCAGAACGGATAGCACAACCATTGACGATCAATAGTATTATTAATAAAAAAACAGAAAAAAATAACTTGCTCATAACTTCATCCTCTCACTGATCAGGCATACTTGTATTAATTAAATGCACTCTTGTATTATAAGACTTACATCTAGAAAAGGCAATAGCTAATTTTCACGATTTTGCGTGGTCTACCGTCAATGTTGGAATGATATTGTTATTATATGAGAAATCAGTGCATAAATGTTCAAAATATTACAACGAAAATTTCTGGTAACATTTTTCACATTATCCGTATTAGTAATTGTGCTTATAAAAAACACTTTAAAAAATTCAACAGGATAGTTATTGAAACATCTATCAAAGAAAAAGGGGGTTACCAAAATGTTGGAGATTATTCTTGTTGCAATGGCGTGGAGTAAAGGTTGGCGATGGCGAGCTCTTATTCCGGTTTTAATTTCGTGGACACTTATTTTTACTGTGTCCGCTGCTTTGGGCGAAGACGCTGTTGGTCTTGTAATTTTCGTGGCAATTTGTGAAATAATGGTTCTGATTGCTATGAATGTCAAAGAACCAGCTTCCGCATATAAACCAAGATCAACCTATGTAAACCCAGTTAATGATGCAGAGCAGAGGAACTCAATTGATGAAATTGATGTTACAGAAGAAAACAAAGCAGTTAACCTATGAGCAAACTAAAGATCATTACCACTTAACGCATCCATTTATACAAATATTAGGGTGCGTTATTAAATTCTTAGAAATTATTCAATTTTTTATTGAATTATGTTAGACTAGAAGCGGTATTCACAATCGCAAATCGGATGACCTGACACAATGAAGGATGATATAATAATGAAACCTAATCTATCAGCATATTATCTTATCGTCATTGTCGTGGGTGATTTTACAACTGAAGAGTTGAAGAAATTAGGAAGAGAACTCAAAGCTGTCTGTGCTTTGGGGCTTAAATCTTCGAAAGAAGATAAAGAAAAGATAGCAAAAGACAATAAAAGGAAAAAGAAAGATGATTACCCACCATTTCCTCTGCCAGATAATGACGGGGGTGGCGGAGGCGGAACAAGTAGAGGAGAAAATGAATATCCTCCACCACCTCCGCCAGATGATGGCGGAAATGATAACAAAAGAAAAAAATATCCAAATACTCCATGGAACGAATATGGCAATTCTAGCGGATTTATAGACCCATTTTATTCTATTGAAGAACAGATCGGAGGAATTGAACTCTCTGCCTCCGCTGAATTCCCTAAGGATTTGGGATTAATTACAGGTGCAGTATTTGATCCAGAAAGCCATTGTTTGGTCTTATTAGGTGAAAAGAACCTTTCTGTGCCATCAATAAAACCAGAAGATTTAGCTATTGCCCTATTATCTGTTTTTGGGACACAACCATTTGATCCAAAATTTTCACTCGACCCTGCTGATCCTAAAAACCCGAAAGGCAAATGGCTAAAAGCGGTTTATATGCCAGAGAATATATTAGCTGGGACTGAATTTGGTCAGGCAATGTTCGAAGCAGATTGGCTTCTCAAGCAATACTCGTTCGGTGTGAAAGTAGATGAAAGCGGGAAAATACACAAAAGAATATCATCAGTATCAGGATTCAAAAGCACTGCGGATATAGTACTTGATCCAAGTTATCAGGACTATGGCGTCGAGACTTGGGCTAGGTCTTGGATTGTTTCAGACGAGATGAAATTAAAAAGATATGATAACAGCATATATTTTGATGTCGCTAGAATGTGTGTTAAGTCAAAAAAGGTGATTCCTGATCCATCTAGTCCCACTGGACTTAGGGACGTAGAAAGCCAAGATAACCCTATTTTCACAAAGTTTGCAGAGATATTCACTAATCTATACGATGAAATTGCGAAAGAATCGCCAGAGTTTGAACGATTGCGGCAATTAGCAAAAGCAGTAGCACTGGCTAAGTGGATTAAAGAACAGAATATACCCATAGATACAAGTTGGATCACAAAATATGCTGATAAGCAAGTTGTCACAGTGGATAAAGTTAATGCGATATCTATTCAATGGCGAAAAGAGGACAAAACTCCATTCTCTAGAGATGGCATAACAGGGGTTAGGACGTCAATACATAAACTCCATCTATTTGGTGGAGTTGATTTAACAGTAAAACCAAAATATGTTTTGGGCGATCAAGAAGCAAAAAGACTGCAAGAGGATGTAAAACTAGGTTTAAATAAAGGAATTCCTAGATTTATTGTGGAACACAATGGCAAAAACCTCCAAGCGGTAGTCCTACCGATCACAAAAAATGGGCAGAAAATATGGGGAAATCCTTTCCTATTTGAATCAAATGGAATTAAATACCAATTCAATAACGAGAGAAAAATCACTAAAATAACCGATAAATATGGAAATATTACAGAATGTCAATATAATCCTAATGGCAGTTTAGTTAAGGTGAAAATATCCAATAGTAATGATTGGAAAACTGTCGGTGAGAAGAATTCACGTGGTTCTTTATGGACTGTCAAAACTGCTCGAGGAAATACTATTAAGTATGTATATAATAATCTTGGTTACCTAAGCGAAGTTGAAACTGATGGACATACAATCGTAACTTATAACGTTGATGTGAATTCACAAACACTTACCGCTAAATATGATGAATACTCTGAAAAAATAACATATAACAGAGATGGAAACATAAAGGAGTATGAAAGAAAATACAATACAAAAGATTATTTATCATCAACACCCGAAGACGAGAAAGTGATCTTTGACTATGACGAGTCTGGAAGGTTAATAAGTGCTAATCAATCTGGAATCACGTTATTCAAAATTAGATATTCAGAAAGCAATTCAAACCCCGTCAATATAACCCTGCCGCAAAGAGAGATTTCTTATTTATACGAGGCAGATGGGCGTGTTAAAAAGATAATATGCTCTACTGGTATCTCCATTGCTTATTTTTATAAAGATCACCTATTGACAGAAATAGAAGTTGACAATAACGGCAGTAAAGCCAGTTATAAATTCTCTGAGGACGGGATCGTATCTATCAAGGATTTACTAGGTCTTTCGATAGATTATACCTATTCAAAAGGGAAAATAAGTTCGGTTGAATCTGTGCAGTATGGTAAGGCAAAATATACCTATGATAACCAAGAAAGATTAAGTGAAATTCGATTGCCAAATGGGAATCGAATAAAATATCAGTACGACGAAAGGAAAAAGTCCATTTCTCGATCGTATTTGTGATCATACGAAATAAATGGCATAATTTTTCTATCCATAAAATAAGCCCAATATACTTATGGTATCTTTTATTAGAATTTGATGATCAACGAAAACCTCTGATTGAAACCAAGAGCTGAATTAAAGTTTATAGAATGATCAAATTGATAGAGATCAAGCAGGTTTATTCCTATCCCCAAGTTGAGAGTGGATACAAAACCTGTTGTTGATGGAATCTTTGCTCCTGCCCTTATTGCTAATAGGTCATACACTCGGTATTCTGCACCAATGCTTAGAGAATCATTCTGCCCTTTAAATATATTATAATCACCCGCGATGGTCAGGGGAATGCTATCTAAATCATAAGCAGTAGCTAATTTGATATTCCAAGGCTCACGAGTTTTGCTATTCATAAACTTATACATAGTTGAAAGATTCCGAAGCGCCAGTCCAAATTTCAAACCATAAACTGGTGGCTGATACATCATTCCAGCATCACCAGCAAGGTCAAAGGCATTTTTGTCTTTTATCCTGTGAATTATAAACTTCGCAGTCGCTCCATAAGCGAAATTTTCTGTTATCTTTTTACTTTGAGTTAGCCCAATTGCAAGGTCTGTCACGGAGAATGAATCACCAGCACCTATGAACGAACCATCTGGATTCTCATACGTAGATACAATATCTCCAGAACCAAGATATAGTGCTTGGAATGCCAATGAACCATAAAAATCAGATGGTATAGCATAACCAATAAAACTGTAATTTATGTCTTGAAAAGCTTTATAATATGTTGCCCCAAATTCTCTGAATAAGATATCAGATAATCCCGCTGGATTCCAATATACAGAGTTGATACCACTTGTGACCGCACCGTAAGCACCGCCCATAGCAGTTCCGCGAGCATCTGAATCGATGTTAAGAAAAGATGACATAGCTGTATCTGCATTGGGTTGTTGACATATCCAAAATAAAAGAAGCAAGATTGTCAAAATCAGCGAAAAATCTTTTATACTTTTAATGGAGCATAAAAAGATGTTAAAATTGATAAATGTCATTTTCATATTTTGCTCCTTCCTAATTAGCTATCTTATAACCGCTATCTTTCCAAACTTTTCACCGCCAGCGGTTTGTATCCTATAAATATAAAGCCCACTTGTAATGAGATCACCGTTATCTCTTTTGCCGTTCCACAAAACTTGTGTTGATGTAACTCCCTTTATCTCATGGATTTTTTCACCTGAAACAGTGTAAATCTCAATTTTAGAGCCCAAAGGCACGTTCTGGAATTTTAAACTTTTTGTAACATCGCCAAAAGTCCCAAATTGGACAGGATTGGGATATATATAGACATCTTTTAAGTCTAAATCAAGAGGGGCAAGTAATCGATAAACTCCTAGTTGTTCCGCATTTTGCGTTTTAACTATCCTTTGAAAAGTGTCAACATTTGATTCCAAAGAGACCCAACCATTTCTTGATAGCATAAAGACCTTCAAATTTCTGGCTAAATCAGGTTTTATATCTCTTGGATATTTAAAACCAATTGTGAATTTACCTTTAATCTGCTGACCCGTAATTATCCTCCCATCCGCATCTCTAGCAAAAATCACGTATGTATGGATATCCTTTGGCACAAACATATTGTTCGGCAAATCCCTATTTATTATAATATTGTCTATTGGTTTAGCTACGATCTGTATTGTTGATTTATCTCTTTTTATCAGTTTGTCGTTTATTTCAATGACTACGCCTTCATCTGAACTTATATCGCTAAAAACAACTGCATTTGACGTATAAGTCAGCAAAGAAGAGAGGGATAATATCAATAAATACAAAAATACTTTGTGATTCTTTTGGTGAAACATTTTGCCCATACTCCTTTCTGTGAATACTTCATTGTATCGGTGAAGTCAAAATCTGCATATATGTCTGTATTCGCTGAATTATCTTCATTGAAGCGTCATAGTTCCCCATTATTGCGGTCTGCTGTGCTTGGTTATACCAGTTCTTTATCAAGCTTATCATCTCAATTGGAGCGTTTAAATCTTGTAGAAGTTTGATGTTAGAATCCATTTTTGAGAGTTCTACATCAACCTGTAATTTAAACAATAGTAGTCTTGCGGATTCTACTGCTTTTTGGGCTGCATCAAGGGCTTGTGCTGCTGCTTGAATACGATTCTGCATATCAAGAGACTGATATTCGCCTTGCTGAAAAGGGGGAGATACTGCTGGAAGTTGTTTTTTGATAATGTCCTGCTCTATCCCCTTTGGAATAACAACGTCTGGCGAGATGAATGTTGGTTGTTTTGTATCAACTGGCTGTTGTATTATTGGTTTTGGCAACGTGATTGGTTCCTCTATAATAGCTGATTTGCCTTTTGCTTCAGCTTTTGCTGTTTCTGCGGTATTTTTTGCTTTATTGGCAAGGACATAAGCCCTTTGTCTACGGTTACTTGATAGTGATTGTTCAGCTTCGCTTAAAAATCTCTCCGCTGCCTTCATATTTTTTGGCGAATACATCTCCGCATTCGCTTCTTTTGCACTTATAACAGCTATTCTTGCATCTTCAACCGCAGTTCTCGCAGATTCTAGACTTGCGGATATTCCACAGCCGATCAAGATGAGAAAAAATCCCAAGATCACAATTATAGAAATTATCATATATGAGTCAAATATTTTTTTCATTTTTCATTTCCTTTCATTAAAAACCCAGAGAAATCCCAAAGTGCCAGGTCCATATAGCATTTTTATCGGAATCAATCTTCGCCCGATTTATCTCAGATACTATCTGTGTAGTATAATAAGGGCTGACATTGACCTTTATTCCTAAAAATGGAACTAGTCCCCATTTATCTGTAAGGATGTCAGAAGTCATATCAACATAAACATAATTTGCCGTTAATCCGCCGTATACGTTTAATATCCAGGATATCTCTCTTTCCGTCACGCCCGTGATTGATATAACGCCGAAATCCAATATTGATTTTCTCAGTGTGGATTTGGGGTCCTTTCGGGTTGAATACTTTATATCTAATGCAAAGCCAAAATCCTTTTTTCTATATGAAAGTGGTAGTTTATAGTCCAACGATAATATTTCTGGTGATAAGATATCATTTCCCTTTTCTCCTGACCAGCCGAAAACTGCCCCCCATTCCCTGATCTGAAATGACAAAAACCTCTCAGAATTCTCTACTGTCCCTTGAAAATCTTCTGGCGCTTTTCCTTCATTTGTTTTTGTCCTCAAATACGCAGATATAACTAAATTATCCTTTGTCGCTGTTAAAAACGAAGATGGAGCGAACAGAATTTCGTCAATGCCAATTTTTGTTGACGCCTGAGATGAAAAACTCAACGAAAAAATCAAAATAACCAATAAAAAACAAATAAAAACGACAGTTTTCCTCATAATGAACACTTCCTAAATAATAGTTAACGATTGATAATTATCTTCAGTAATCAATTATCAGAAACAGTTTATCTATTGCTTTTAAGTGATTCTTTGTATTTTTTTATCACCTCCTCCTTACGTTTACGGATTTGTTCAATAATATCGGGTTTTGCCCCGGGTGGATAATATCCCCAACTAACTTCGATCATAGCAAGGATATTTTCTAACTTTGAGCTATTATCAAGTTCTGTTGTGGACCCCATAAAATAGCCTGTTGGCGCTTCTGAAATAGCCTTCTGACAGACTTCTCTAACCTGTTCAGGTGTGCCGTTTGAAAGCAACTGACTCATATCAATTCCACCTGTGAGAAATATCTTATCATGATAAAGACGATATACTTCTCCTATGTCCATTCCTGCGACTATTTCAATCGGGTTTATACCGTCAATTTCTGTCTCTATAAGATCGGGCATAACCTCCATAAGATAGCCATCAGAGTGAAATAAACACTTGATATCGTGTTCATGATAGGCATCGTTTAACCTTTTCAATCGTGGAAAAAACTCCTGTCTTAGCCATTGTGGAGAGTGCAAGAGCTTTGCTTTCATAGCAATATCGCCATAAGTTAATGCAAATGGCGATATTTTCGGGTCTGCAATGGCATGTATAATGGCAACTTCCCTTTCTGTGTATAGTTCAAGATACTCTGATATAAGACCAGGGTAGTCAGCATCTAGATAACTAAAGAATTCTATACCAATAGTCCCTCTGATGTCATCCAAGCCGATCCCGCTTTGTCTTAAACAACAGACCACATGATCTTCGCTCATCCAACTGTATAACTTTTTGAAAAATAATCTTGTATCTTCGCCAACTTTTTGTAGATTGACATTCTCTTTCCACTTACTCAATGATTGTATCTGATTTTTTACCCAATCTATTGCGGATTCATAAGTGCGAATTGGGTTAAGCCGATAAGTAAGTGATCCATATCTTGCCCATTCTAGAAGCGTTGGGTCATCTGTAAATTCAGTTGGCGGTTGATGTGGCGATACACCAACTCCACGTGCCATATCCAACATTTTGTCAACTGCTTGTGCCTGTAATTTTGCTCCTTCTTCGCCGTAAGGAGGATAAACACCTGTGAAATATTCAATGCAATCGTCATTAAGCATAAGATCATAAAGCGGAACTCGGTCAGTTTCTTGATGCTCAAAAGTTGCTAAAACTCTTTCCAGTTTTGTCATTTTTTTCATCTATATTTCCTCTTTTATTTTTAATTTTTATTGATTTCATTTTTTCTATGTTAAGCTTTGATATTATATTTGGTATTATAACACATATTGCTTAAGAATAAGCAAAAAAATTACAAGAGACTGAGATGGCAGAAGTTTGAACATAAGCTTTAGCATAGATCATTTAACATCTTTTGAGTCAATATTGTAACTTGTTGTAGAAATATAACATCAATAAAAAATTGAACTTTTGTGTGAGAGTTTCGTTTAAATGTTTATGAAAAGCATTTATTAAGAATGGCAATTTCGTTGCAATAATATAGATTATTTAATTTGTCAGATGGGTTTATCGGGGGGTGAGTTATATGTTTACAATTGCTCATAATGATTTGGAATCATCAACTAGTCCTATAATAGATTCTAATAACTTTAAGATATATTGTGATACTTTAGAGAAATTAAGATTGATAAAATCCAATATAGGTATGATAACAAGCCTTGCAGACAGATATTCCAAAGAGATGGGAAAATCTTTTTCTGAATTATTGAAAACAGGGATATGTTCCGCTGTAAAGGCGGTCAAAAATTATAAAGGAAACGATGAAGAGAAGTTTAATGAATACTTGAGGAGAGAGGTTTCAAAAGCTATGCTGGGACTAGGGTCTTTCAAGACTTTTTTGTAAATTTTTTATTTATGTAAATGATTTTGTTTTGTATGAATAATTTCGCAATTTTTAAATGAATTAAGTTTTGATTTATACTTATACCTGTCTGAATATAGCAAAACTATTTAAAATAAAAAAACCTGCTGAATGACAGCAGGTAAAGAATATCCCCGGCAATGACCTACTCTCCCACGAAGTTTCCCTCGAAGTACCATCGGCGCTGGAGCCCTTCACTTCCGTGTTCGGAATGGTAACGGGTGTTGCCTCTCCGCTAGAATCACCGGGGAATAATAAAGAAACATTAACAACTGCATAACAAGGGATAGACAAAAAAATTCACAAGAATAATAGTAAGAATGATTACAAAATGATCAAGCCCTCGGACAATTAGTACTGGTAAGCTGAACAACTCACGTTGCTTACACTTCCAGCCTATCAACCTCCTAATCTCGAAGGGTCCTTACCACGTTAAACGTGTGGGATATCTAATCTTGGGGCGAGTTTCGCGCTTATATGCTTTCAGCGCTTATCTCTTCCGGATATGACTACTCAGCGGTGCCACTGGCGTGACAACTGACACACCATAGATCCGTCCACCCCGGTCTTCTCATACTAGGGGCAGCTCCCCTCAAATATCCTACGCCCATGGCAGATAGGGACCGAACTGTCTTGCGACGTTCTAAACCCAGCTCGGGTGCCTCTTTAATTGGCGAACAGCCAAACCCTTGGGACCGGCTTCAGCCCCAGGATGAGACCAGCCGACATCGAGGTGCCAAACCACGCCGTCGCTGTGGGCGCTTGGGCGTGATAAGCCTGTTATCCCCGGAGTACCTTTTATTCGATAAGTTACGGCCTTTCCACACAGAACCGCAAGATCACTAAGACCTGCTTTCGCATCTGATCGACTTGTGTGTCTCACAGTTAAGCTCCCTTATGCCTTTGCACTCGACGCGCGATTTCTAACCGCACTGAGGGAACCTTAGTGCGCCTCCGTTACTGTTTAGGAGGCAACCGCCCCAGTCAAACTACCCACCTGACACTGTCCCGCATCTGGATTCACAGATTACGGTTAGAACCTCAATACAAACACAGTGGTATTACACTGACGACTCCACCAAGGCCGGAGCCCTAGCTTCACAGTCTCCCACCTATCCTCTGATGAGTGCATCAAGATCCAATATCAAGCTATAGTAAAGGTTCACGGGGTCTTTCCGTCTAGCCACGGGTAACCGGCATCTTCACCGGTACTACAGTTTCGCCGAGTCTCTCGTTGAGACAGTGCCCAAATCGTTACGCCATTCGTGCAGGTCGGG